>Ga0163179_10000453_pt1 | contig 29940 bp, 24 predicted proteins | sample AtlANTMetagenome_FD_109643 | JGI IMG/M metagenome (GOLD analysis project Ga0163179, IMG submission 109643) | Marine eukaryotic phytoplankton communities from the Atlantic Ocean - Atlantic ANT 2 Metagenome | ecosystem: Environmental > Aquatic > Marine > Oceanic | place: North Atlantic Ocean...
AGTTCCACTTGTCTCATTTCAAGTTGTGTTTGTCTCTTCGTGAAGCGAGCTAACAACTTTTCATAGGATTCAACTTCTTTCATTGTGTTATACCAAAGGTAGATTATTTAGGTTGAGTACAGGATGATTGAAATGTGTTTATCAGTTCTTGTGACATATGACGGTAGCCACTACCAACATAGACCTGACCGCCGACGACCGCAACCGCACACACAGCCCAAAACCAATAGTACCACTGAGTCTTTATCTGGTGTTCATTTTTCATAATAAAGTCGAAGATATGTTATTATACCATACGGGTGGGGATGTGTAAACCTCGGTATAAATACTCGTTTACAGATGGTTAAGAAACTAGTGTGTAACAGGGATCCAGGACATAAATAGTAGTAGAATGAGCGAGGTTCAATGAATCCAAACTTCCTTGTTATGAGGATCATTCACTTAGAGGTTAAACATTTATGTTAAATCACAACGTCATCAGCAGTAATCAATTAGCAGATTGGAAAGAATCAACTGAGTCTGTCTACGAAGTGGACAATCATCTCAATAACTATTACGAGTGTATAATTGAAGCTGGTGATGATACGTACACTGCACGACGTTGCAGTAGAATGCTACAGTAAGTTAGTCCAGTTAACATACCGCCCACGAAACCCCTCGACAGAGGGGTTTTTTAATGTTATAATATACGTTAGCGTGGCTATAAAAATGGGATGTAAAAACTGTGACAATGTGTCGCTAGAGGACTACGAGAATGCTATGTTTGCTCATTTAATAACAGAGCGAAATGGAAAGTGGTATGTTCGCACAGATAGTGGTATAATAAAGGAGTTCACATCACACACATCAGCCAAGGAGTTTATCTTTATGGGAGGAGTACAAGATGGAAATGGATAAGCAACTGGATCCTAAAATAATGGAGAACAGAGCACACCATCAAGAGGTGCGTGAGTTCTGTGATCCTGATGAACGTGGTCAAAGACGTGAGGTGATCAAGCATTACACTGAAGGTGGCATTGATACATTCATTCGTGAGTATCCTAAGCACGCACCTGATAAGTTCTGTGATTTATTGATGGGATATGCTGATAGTCTCAAGGATCGTAAGATTGCAAACGAAAGAACACCTGAAATAACAGCCAGTGGTAGTGGTGCAGGTGAATTTAATCGTAAAGACTTCTTCTTCTTTCTTACTGAGGGTACATCACCCAACCTACGCAATACTATGTTGACTGGTTGGTCTAAACTAGCATCACAATATTATATTGATGAGTTCAGTCAATTAGGTGCAAATGATTTCTGGATGAGTGCTGCTAAGGTACAAATAACAAATCCATCCGAGGGATTTCACGGATGGCACTATGATAATAGTGGGTTCTTTGTTGGTCTACGTGAGTTTGTATTCATTACATACTTAAATGATGTACCTGCTGGTGGTGAAACTGAGTTCTTGTATCAAGGTATCAGAATTGCACCAAAGAAAGGAACTACAGTTATATTTCCAGCATCCTACACACATATGCACCGTGGTAATCCACCACTAGGATCTACAAAGTATATTGCTACAACGTGGGCTAGTAGACTACCACGTATTGATGCAGAGACACAAGGACGTGATGAAGTAGAATGTATTGCACCTATGGAAAACGTTGTGCAATACTATAAGAAGAATTAACCATTAAAAAGAGGACTATTTCTAGTCCTCTATAAATTTCCTTGGATTAATCATACGTGATACTAACTCTATTACTTGGTCTCGTATTTGTACCACATCCTCATAACATTCTTGATTATGTGCACAAGAGCGTAATGCAGGGTCAGGTTTGTGTAATGACTCAAGTACTATTGCTTTAGCACGATCCCACTTCTCATATGATGTGGGTTTATTGTCTAAGGTTCGCTGATCTTTCATCGTGTAAATGGTTCAGTTGATAGGTTAATTAAAATGGTTGTTAAGTCTGGATACTTGGAGTATGCTGATTTAACTGCGGTAGCAGGATCTACACAACTATGTACAAACTTAGTCCATTGTAATTTATGGTCTATCTTAGCTAGTACATTAACTTCCCATTTTTTCTTCTTTGTTGCCATTAACACCCCTCCGAGGTATGTTCCCACTCCATCTCTCCATCATCATTATAATACCAACACGCTTCACCACCAAACTCATCAGTATCAGATTGGGATGATTCAACAGGCCATATGTGTTGGTTCTGTTCTTGATGTAAGCGACCAACTAGATCGTCAACACGATGTAATTGTGTCTTATGGAAATCTTGCAGTTCATAGAGTGCGTGCTTAACCTCCGATTCAACGTCAGATGAACCTTCAACAGAGAGATACTGTTCAACTACTGCACGTAGTTCATTATATCTCTGAGTTGCACCATCCATCGTCAAGACGGTTGGAAGCTCTTTCAAGTTTGGAGTAGAGATCACCACATTTGACTCCACTGTGTTTTTCTGTGGTGAATTGTTGGCTTGAGCTGAGGTGTTGTAAGGCATCTGTAAGGACGGCGAGTTCGGATTTGTTAAGCAGCACTTTAAGAAGTTTCACTGAAGGTTTGTACAACTACTGTAGTATATACAGTATTTAAGGGCTATGCAGCCCCTAAAACAGGATTTCCTAACTGAGGGATAGTGTTGAAATCAGTCACGTCCCAACCGAAGTTGACTCGCTCTTGAACTTCACTGTCCAACTCGTTAGTATTGATGAACCTTTTGTTCACCGTACGTCCGTTAAGAGATAGAACCTCTAGCAAGTAACGGTATGATACCTCACCAAATGGTAAGCGTACAGGATAATAATCTGCTTGCTGACCAGAAGAGTTACGAATTTGCATTGGGTTGAATTCCCTTGACTACTCTAGTAGTATAGCATTAAAAAACCCCCTGTAAAGGGGGGCTTGTGACAGTTTGTAATGTGGTTCACTTGATCGCTTTTCCGCACTTCCTGATGTATGATGCACATATGTTATCACCTAGGCGAGGATCTGCGGGTTGAGTAGCTCTTTTCTTGAGTCTATCATACTTCTGTTCTAGTCTAGGACGTAGATAATCATACACTTGTTGACCTTTAAGGTGCCACAACTCTACTATATCTCCGTGTTCATAGCGTGCATAGTAATGATCATCGTATTTCAAGAGCTTTTCTTCTCTTAAATACTCATCTTGCTCCTCCCACGTATCCTTAACACTGATACCATTGTACGTAGCATTGATGCCTTTACCTATCGTTGACTTGTATTCTACTGGTTCACCCTTATCATATGCATCTGCACCACTATATGTGTCTGCCACATCGTGATCTAATGCAATAGCCATATGTATTTCACGTGACCTAGCATAAGAGAATGGGTCACCCCATCCCTGATCTATACACACATCATACAATCCCTTGAAGCATTCTAGATACTTCTCACGTGCTTCTTCTGGTGTGTACTTAGTCATCTACTTCAATGCCCTCAAGGTCTTGTATATCTCTAGCAGGTACAGTGTGTAGTCCTCCTATGAGATAATAATGGTCTTTAATTCCTTCTACTGTCTCTTCTCCAAGATAAAACAGTTCATTAGGTGGGAAACTATGTTCCCTCAACATCGCTTGCAGTTGAAGATGAATCATCTCTGCGTGTGATGGTACATTTAGGCCAGTCATTACGATAGATTAGTACATTACATTGTGAATATCCGTTCATCTTACCTGGATCAGGCCATTGACGAACGCATAGAGTAAAATAGGGGTCACCAACAAATGTGATGAATCCTTCATCATCACCACATTTCACGTGATCCCCTACATTAAATTTCATTCAACTTCCTCGAAGTATATGCCGTGGTATGCATTGAATGAATCGAGTGATAAGTATTCATCTTCGTGTATAGCACCGTGATCATTACTTATCGATAAGCACATAAACTCCTCTGCAAAATACTTTGGAGTTATCTTATGCTCGTCACATAGGGGGAAGAACTCCTCCATATGCTCATCTTTCATACCAAGTGTATCTATACTGTATGAAAGGTCGGAAATTAACTGATTTAATGAGGATTCCATTTGTTGAGAGTGTAGATTAGGACGATCGTGCAAATTAAAATGCAAGAAAAAAGGACAATTAGAGCGTGCATAGATGGTTACCTCATATAAAGATAGCCACCTGCCCAATCAGCACGCTGATAGCAGTCCATACGTGAGCGAATGATGCGGAGATCATATCTAACGTGCTGTGCTGCTTTGTTCCAAGATGCTGCTTTGTATACCTCACCAGTCTTCTTGTCAACAAATGCGTGAACAGACTCTTGATTGTTAATCATCACGATCTTAAGAAACTTACGTCCTCTACGGATCTCAAACTTAGTACTTGAGGATGATGACTGACCATCATAATTTGCTTGTAAGCACTCAACGAGTTTCTGAGTCCATTCGTATACTCTGTCTTCGATACTCAATTGAGTAACCTTACCAGAGACGAACTCATCAACTGTAATCTCGTGAGCACTAGATACAGATTCAAGACTCATTTTAACTCCTGTGTGTGTTATGTACCTATTATAGTCCTTATCGGTACCGACTCAACCATCTGTGTGACAGTTTTTAAACTGGACAGTGTGTCCATCATCCACCTTGTCAGGCATAGCATTAAATGCTAGAGTATAACGAATTGTTTCATTTTGATTCTCAGTCACAAAGTGCTTGAGAGTCGAGGGAAACACGACCATTTTACCACCTTGTGACTGAAATGGCACAGTATCGTGCACATTACTGATCTTTAAGACCTCTTCATTGTATGGATTAGGCTTTATGAATACCATATTGCCTGAGTTCCCTGTTAGGAATACAACACCACTATACAATGACCACGGATGGTTATGTGCTCTATTATAATCACCTTTATTATATCTGTTGATCCAAGCAGCATTTATCTTAACATTACTGCTATAATTACCTGGTATGCCACTATTAATGGTCTCTAGTCTCTCCTCTGCCCACTCACGAAATGGTGTGAAGTCAGAGTATGATAGTATACCATCTTGTTGTGGAAAGTTTAGTACATTACAGCTAGAAGAACCACCTGCATATGTCTCAGCATTATCCCAGTCTACAGTGGTGCAGAGGGATAACAACTGAGCATATATCTCAGGTGGCACATCAAACTCAAATACAGGAGTTGGAAAGATGTCGTAGCGTTCAAAGTTCATAGACTGTATTATACACAATAAAAAACCCCCTGTAAAGGGGGTGTGACATTTATTGAACTGCTACTCGGTCTGGAACTTTGAATCCAGCATTCTGTACAATGTTCACTATAAATGCCTCAAGGAATATGAGAGGTAGTACCACGAAGTCAAACCCACGTAATTTCGTGATGTCTGCTGGTGGTTTAACTGGTGCCTCTACTTTAGGTGTCTCGGTCACTTTAGGTGCCTCTACTACTGGTGTAGTATTTAACACTGCTTTAGATGCTGCTGGTGCTGCCTTCTTAGCAGGTGCCTTGCGTGTACGACGACGAGTTGAGGATGTGGTCAAGTGCGAAACTTGCGAACGTGATACTATTGTAAGGGTAGTTTGTTGGGAATGGTGGAAATACGTGCAGTTTGTAAACTGGCATAGTCCTCGTTCAACTCACACCCTATGTACGAACGACCTAGATCCTTGGCTACCATCGCTGTTGTGCCACTTCCTAGAAATGGATCAAGTATGATGTCACCACGCTCTGAACCTGCTAGAATACAAGGACGGATCAACTCAGGTGGATACGTAGCGAAGTGAGCACCCTTGTATGGTTTCTTATTTACTGACCAGACAGAGCGTTTATTGCGTTTTGTATATGATTTTGTAAGACCTGTATGCGGTTGGAGTCCTGTTCCTGGATTGTGGTACTTACCATTTGTTCTGTTTCTTGTTCCCCAGTCTTGCTTAACTGGTTCTTTAATTGCTTCATTGTCATAATGATAGTATTTACTCTTACTTAATAGGAATATGTACTCGTGTGACTTGGTACACCTATCCTTGACTGACTCAGGCATTGGATTAGGTTTATGCCATATAATATCTTGTCTTAGATACCATCCATCAGCACGTAGTGCAAATGCAAGCATCCAAGGTATACCAATGAGATCCTTATCCTTGTATCCTACAAGTTTATTAGATCTACGTGGTGTTGTTACAGGTAAGTCTTGTCTGTTTTGAGAGAATGTCTGCTTAGGTATCTCACCATCCTTCCTATAGTTATAGTAGCTATCACCTATGTTTAACCATAGTGTGCCATCATCAGTCAGTACATCACGTACCTTACTGAATACTTCTACTAATTGTTGTACAAATTCTTCAGGTGATTGCTCTTGTCCTATCTGATCCTCTTCACCACCATAGTCTCTCAGACCATAGTAAGGTGGTGAGGTGACACACATACGTGGTTTCTCAGCAATCCCAGTTGTAATTTGTGCTTTGAGTGTGCTGAGTGTCTTACGACAGTCACCAAATAATACTGTATCTCTCAACGTTCAACATTACGGATCTTTTCAAGTATACCACTTCCTAGATTCTTTTGCAACTCGTGAAACTGCTGTCTCTTTGTTGTATCAGTACAGCTATTGAATTTCTGTGCTGTCATCACCTCTGCAAACATATGTCTGTAGGTGTGTAACATTTCTTTAAGGTATCCTCTCTCGTCACGATTCAACACCAGATCACGGTAATCAGTGAGGTCTATACCTTCCCTATTAGTTTCGTGTAAAGTTGGCGATGAATGAGCTCCCATTGGTTTCTGCGTAGTTGTGTTGATCTTAACACATATTTATGAGGTTTAACCTCAATTTTATATTATCTTAAGACTGTTTGAACTGTTGTAGGTCTTTAGTTACGATAGAGAATGTACCAGCAACACTAATGTCACTCATATTAGTAGATCCACTCCAAGCACCTAGATCAGTTACAGCACTGTCTATTGCAAACCAGAATCTTGTACCATCACGGTATGATGATGTACTAGGATCAATGGTAGTAAACTCCACGTTAAATGTGCCACGAGATACTATTGCCATCGATGTATCTGGTTTAGACCAGTAAACATACTGCGATCCTACTTCTCTGTAGCTAGCATCTTGCTTACTCATATCAATTGGTACCTTCATTGTCAAACACTGACGATCATTAGGAGTACCACTGTTAGCAGCAGTAGATGATGTCATTATGGTACTGTGCTCAGGACCATTAACAACGATACCAGCAGGTTCAGTAATACCTGATGTGCTTATCTTACCAATACGTGTAATGTTAGCTTTGTCAGGTGTCTTATTGTATGGTGCATTACCATTACTAATGTCGTGTCCCAACAGACCTGATGTAATCTCCATAATATAACTATCAAGTTGTGAGAACTGATTAGTTATAGATGTGAGAACATATAGTCTGTCCTCCCAACATTTTGCTTGATGGAATCTCTGTTCACCATAGTTGTATACACTACCACCAAGATCAGAGTATGCAGCATCTACACCAGGAACTTCAATGAATCCCCATCGCATATCTTTAACTATGTCAGCACCTTGAGAGTTGTTGATAACAAATGATGTCTGTGAGAATGGATGATTCCAATAGTTAGAACTATTGTATGGTATTACTGGGTATGAACCTCTATTCTGTTCCTGATTAGCAATAACAACTACAGCATTAGTTTTACTTGACTGTGTTTCTTCTCCACCAACTGCGAATGTGTGACCCCATTGACTAGAATAGTTATTTGTGTCTTGGTATGCATCAACTCCCTTTCTAAATCTAAATGTATTCAGTTTAAGATCATCACCGATAATATATCCTGAAGAGTTAGATCCTTGGTATGTAACATTAGGTGTAGTACCATTATATTCAATAATGCCATACATTCCACGAGTAGTAGATCCTGTCGTGTCATAAAGTGCTCCTGCATATCCTACGTAACATTTATTTCCATCATCTGAGTCTGTTTGCTTAACATCTAAACCAAATACACCATCAACTGCGTTGTTTGATGTACCTCCACCAACTTCAACAGTAGCACCAGTATACGATGTGTTGGTTAATGTAGGTGCACCACTACCAGCTATGTCTAAAGCAATAGCAGTTACTATTGCGTGTTGTGTTGGCACTGTGGATGTTATTGATGTATAATGTCCACCAACATATAGTTTGGCAGTATTAGCACTGGTCATTGTCACTGCTACAGAATGTAACTGAGAGTTAGCAACTGCATCACCTAGTGATGTTGCATCATCAATAGTAAATCTATAATCCCACTGGAATGATAGGTTCTTATCATAACAAACGACATAACCTACACCATAGTTGTTACTACCAGTTGTATCAGCAGTCCAACCAACTGTGTATATGTTACCTACCTCATCTGATACCACATCTTTAGGATATGTATTGTACCCAGTATCATATATTCTAGTCTCAACACCACCAGTTGGACCGTGACGGCTGATAATCTGTTTGCGTAATCCTGTTCCATCCCAATACTGTGATATAGTAATAATACCATTAGGATGCTCTTGTTTCTTAATCCTTGAGTCTTCTAGGTCTCCAGTACCTAACAGTTTAGTGTAGGTAGCAGCATCAAAGTCTGTTTGTGCGTTGTCAGTATTAACTGTTTGATCAACATACAAATATGCAGGACAAGATGCCTTAGGTTCAACTACTTTATTGGTACCAGTTGTTTCTTCTAGTGTCTGTATAAAGATATTCTGAGAACTACGACGCTCTGCTCTATCCCACGCTCTAGTGCTAGTAGTATCTAACTGTAGATTCTGTGTTGGTGTCTGCCATAAGAATCTACCAGTATATGTACCATTATCTAACGTGGCTAGTCTAAGAGGACTAATACCAGTTGTTGCTTGATATGTTGCATCCTTTTGTTGTGGACCTATCTGTGATGGATTTACTTCCTGACCTGTATAGTTGTTCCAACCAGTACATAGTCTCAATAGTCCATATGGTTCAGTTGTTTGACTAGCAGTTACATTACTATCATACAATGTTTCTTCCCAACATCTAATCAATGATGATGGAGTGTATGTAAATCTCCTGAGTCTAAGATCAGTAGTTCCTACTGGTGGTTGTAAGTCTCTAACTTCAATTGGTCCAATCAAGTCACCATTGTGAGGTAGTTTCAATACCATATTGTCAACGAAATGACCAGATGATCCAACATTACTATCACTAACGTGACGTGCAGTCAGTATCATATTGTTGAATGCATCGAAGTTGATGCTATCTAACAGTAAACCACCGTTCTGCTCTGAATTATAATAATATGGAGGGAACTCTCCTGTATTATTATTAGTATACTCTAGAATATTATCTACTAAACTTCTAATTTCTCTGATATAGTCTATGGATCCATCAAAATTAACCTTAGCTACCCATCCAATATAACTATTCTGATTTCTGTATGGTGCACTCGTTGGTATTTTTTGAGTTTGATACACTACATTACCAACATAGTATATTCCATTGGCAAATACCCTACTATCAGAAACTGATATCTGTGGTAGTCCTACACTCCTTCTATGACTATTAGTGTCTGAACCTTCTCCACCTCCCATCTTAACAAGGTCATTAGGGATAGCAAAGAAGTTACGAACCCATTCAAATGCACCTGTTGCCTTGGTTACTTTCTGGAGTCCTACAAAGTTATGGTATCTACCAAACTTTCCATACTCTGAGTTATTACTTCTACCCATACCTGTGCCACCCATTTGGGATGACGATGCAGGTGATAGTCCAGCAGTGGTAACATACTCATAGGTTGTACCAGCACCCCATTCTTTCTCTACCTTACATACTTTTGGTACCACAACTTCAGTTGACTGACCATAACGTACTAGTTCAAAGTCACTTGACTGACTGAAATCATACCTTAAGTAAGCACCTAGGTTCTCAGTGTCACGGTTACCACTTTCTCCTGTATCACAGAACATATAGTACCACTGGTTACCACCAGCATTACTTACACTACCAGCTGCATTATAATATCTACGCTCTTTAGTTGTACTAGTCCAAGGTATGCATAGGTATCCATCACTATCCAGTGTGATCTTAGCATTCTGATCCCAACTACCAGGATATACTATCTCTCTAGCATTGATAGAAACACCAGTGAAAGGTACCTTAAGGATGTGCATTGTGCTTCTAGACAATGATAAATCAGTACCAGTAGCATTACCAGCAACCAATACGTAGAAGCATAAGTTAGGTACATCCATCACAATGTTGGATGTTGACTGTGGTCTACCACCAAAGTGAGGACCATCCAATGAATATACGTCGTGTGATCTTATATCTTGACAATCTACACCAAGAGTAGCATATGTTTCATTGTTAGCTCTTGTAGAAATTACGTGATTCCAAGGAGTATTATCTGTTGGGTTTCTACCTGGATGGCCTACATTTCTAAACAACTGAAGGTCTGGTGCACCTGTTAATGCTGCATCTGCTTGGGATACACTTCTATTAAAGAATACGTTACTATATGTGTGTGCACTATTTCCTCCTTCTACTTTGCTTATTGCAGCTGGATAGTTGGTAGCATTTGAACTAACATATTCATTCTCCCATACTCTAGTACCTGATGCACTGAACTTAATGAAATGGTATGATGCATCGTTAGTACCATCTTGCCAAGCAGCAGTTGTATCGTCTGATCTCTTACCGTTATAATTGTTTGCACCACTAAGATCAGTGGTCTCCATTATTACAATGTATACACTATTATCTGTTGTATTACATCCGAGTGCACAAGGGTAGCAGTTCTTTGCTGATGATATAGTATATTGCCACGACACACCACCAATGGATCCTATCTTAGCAATAACTGAGTTATATAAACCAGTTAGAGGGTTTCTCTCTCCATTAAGAGTATAAACCTCACCAGAACTTGATGTAGCTACATCAAACATTCCAGTAGGTTTACGGTAACTAGCGTCATTTAAGGTAGCACGCTTAGCTTCTAGTAATGTGTAGAAATTGCCTCCTGCACCAGAGGCCATCATCTTTCCAGAGAATAATGCCATTGTTTAGAACTCTTGACCAGATGTAAATCCGTGGTAAATTGTACCACCTGTAAAGGTAGTGAATAGGAAGATATCAATAGCGTTAGGGTTAGTAGATACTGTTGGTACAACACCACCAGCCCATTTAACTGTACGACCTACAAAATTAGTTAGATCAACTGTTCTACCACCTACACCATCCTGTGTTAATACAAGTACAAAACTTGTTGATGCTCCTGCTTGCTCACCTGTTACAGAGAAACCAGTAATGTTCTCACTGAGTGTGACCATAAAAATAGCGGCCTGTGTAAGGTCGATTGGAACACTACCAGATGATATACTTTCACTCTGCACCTTCTCTGAGTATGATGGTACGTGTAACCTAGCAGGGTTACCACCAAGTTCAAATGTGAAGTAATCACTTGCTTCCTTAAATGCTAGTTTAGCATTTAGTTCAGTACCTCTCTCAATTTCAATACCAGACTCTTGATCTGCGTGTTGAATACCAGCACCTGTTTCACCAGAGTTGAGAACAATAGTATTATCTGAAATGGTAGTATTCGTTGTATCTACTGTAGTCTGAGTACCTTGTACCGTTAAATTTCCCGTTATCGTGGCGTTAGGTGCTGTCAGTGTGTCTGTTGCAGCATCATATGAGAACCCTGTCTCTCCACCAAAACCTGTGCCAGTTTTATACTGGACTTGTCCGTCAGCACTACCACCTGAGGCTGACTCTGTACCACGTGCCAAGTAATTCCAACTTGCGTGTGGTGTGTTGTTATTTGAGGGATCGTTCCCTGTACTGTTAGCTATACAGATATATGCAGAGGTAGTAGCTCCATCATAGAAACTTACTGCGTCATCAGGTTCGTAGGCAGTACCAGATGCGTACGTGCCTTGCCACTTGATTTTTATCTTACCAACATCAATTGTGAGTGCCATTTAACTCAGAAGATACTTGTTCTCTTTACCTATTTAGTCTTACACATCCCCTGTATTTGTGCTAGGAAATGCCCTACCAGGACCCCAGATTATCCTTACTGCCCCAATAGATCCAGATATACCATTACCTCCACCTCCACCTGAACCAGGTCCGAGACCAACGAAGGTTCCCCATTGTTGTGGTAGACCACCAGATCCACCCCATCCACAGTGTGCGTATGCCTGACCAGCAGTACCTTGATATGTTCCAGGACATCCTGGACCATTAGAACCTTGACCTAAAAGACCAACGCCCCCTCCAGCACCGCCTTCCCAAGAAGCACCGCCAGCTCCTCCTCCACCGCCACCAGATCCATCGCTACCGTTACTTGCCCCAGAATTTATTCCATCTCCACCAGCTCCACCTGCTCCAGCATATCCACCAGCTCCACCGCCACCTCCTCTATTTCCATTCGCAGCTCCACCATTTCCTCCATTTCCACCGCCGTCTCCAGTATACCCTCCACCTTGGCCACCTGTGATACTACCACCCATATCTCCACCTTCACCACAAACAGTGCTATTGTTTATAAACCACGACTCATCACCGTGACCTTGAGCACCACCTATACGACCACCAACTTTAACAGTATATTGTTGACCTGGTGATACTGAGATATTATTCTTCCATCCAAGTCCACCACCTCCATCTCCTGCTGCTGTGTTTTCATTTCCACCAGCACCAACTGCTACCACACATACAGAGGTACAACCACTAGGAGCAGTCCAATTGAAGGTTCCAGAAGATGTATATGTTGCTTGTCCACTAGTACCATCAGACACATCGTTAGTGCTAGTGTTTGGGAATGCTCTATTAGGACCCCAGATAATTCTTACAACGCCTGGTGCACCATCTCCATTTTGCTTATCGCTTTCTTCTCCACCTCCACCTCCTCCACCGTAACTACCACCGCTTCCAGCTTGGTTACCGTTTCCGTAGGCTTGTGCTGCTCCAGCACCACCCGATGCTCCAAATCCACCAGATCTCCATCCACTTGCTCCGTGTTCTCCACCTCCACCACCTGATCCTGTTCCTCCATACATCCCTACTCCACCACCACCTGCTGAACAGTATTCTCCGCTAGTATTGGTATTGTTTCCTCCTTGGAATCCATTAGCAGTATATCCAGCACATCCTCCACCACCGCCACCATTTTCGTCACCGTGGCTACCAGTGTAGTTTGTACCTCCTTGACCGCCATTTGCACCGCCAGATCCTCCTTGAGCAGCTGAGGCATATCCACTGCCACCAGTACCGCCGTAACCACCGCCATTGGTTTGGTTTGATCCATTAGTTCCATTACCACCTCCCCGACCACCGTCAGCGTAGATAGTACTTGTGTTCCTAAAATATGATCTACCACCATCGTGACCAGGGTCATAGTTTCTACCCTGTCCACTACCACCAGCACCAACTTGAATATAAATTTGTTCACCTGGAGTCGTTGGAATATCATTACCCCACGTGAGACCTCCACCACCGCCTCCACAGTGTCCGTCTCCTCCTCCACCACCAGATCCACCACCACCTATGCAAACTACACAGACAGAGTAAACATCATCTGGCACAGTCCACCAATGACCAGCTACTCCTCCGTTGGCAGCTTGTACATTGCTCTCAAAATATATTTGGCCTGCTATGGTTGTAGCACCACCACCACCTGAAGTTACTATTGCTTTAGCGAATCCTATTGGCATTACGTAAACTCCGCACCACCTAAGAATCCATACCACGAAGTACCACCATCAACAGTAGATAGTGATATAATATCAGTAGCATTTTGTATAGTTGTCATTGTAGGTGACGTTCCACCTGGCCACTTGGTATTAGATGGCCAGTTAATAGTATGAGAAGAACCTGTTGTATTAGTAAACAAGAACGTCAACGTGATTGAACGTGACGATGTAGGAAGTGTGACATTATATGTGGTTATAGCCTTATCTAATGTTACAGTAAATACTGAAGCAACAGTTGCATCTATGGTCAATACGTTAGTACCACTAATAGTCACAGCAGTAACTGATTCATCAAAGCATCCATCAATTCTCAATGCACCAGTGAGATGTGATACAGTTGGTGTTAAGTTAAATGTACTAGTACCATTTAATTTTAAATCTATACTAGGTGCACTTGTAGAAGCATTATGTAGAGTTACAGCACCACCATCATTCTCAACGGTAAATGGTTCTGTACGTAATGAATTCTTATGTAGATGTACACCAGACTTCTGTGCTTGTGCACTGTTGGGTTGTACCTCTATGTACGTACCTTTGGCAGTAGTATGGTCTGCTCTAAACCTACCAACTACTATATCAGCATCACTTGATGTTGCCTTGACATCAAAAGAAGTACCAGGTACTGCTGTATTAATACCAACACGGTTTGTAGTGTCGTCAAATATCAATCCACCTGTCTTAATATTAAGACCAGTGGATGCTGTAAGGTTAGTAACTGATATATCATTAGGTAATCTAGCATTATCAAATTGAGATGATGTTACCTGTGTCGCTGCTATATTATATGTTAATTGATTAGCACCCTCAAAGTATTGGGTGGCACGTATAGTACCAGTTACATCAACGTCATACGTTGTACTTGTACCTGATACAGAAATTGAAGGAACTGTAAGTAAATCTGTTGTGTCATCATAAGTAAATGTTGAATCACCACCTAGTGCTAATCCATCCTTCCACTGTATTTGATTACTAGCATTACCACCTGGTTGTAGTCCACCAGCAAGACCACCAGACGCAAACAGTTGCCAATAAGATGAATTGACTGTACCTGTTGTCGATGGTACTTGGTTTGTACTGGTAGCTACAGCAATATATGTACTGATGGTGGATCCATCGTCGTGTCGAACAAGATCATCCGCTACGTAGTCAACGCTACTAGACCATTGGTCTTTCCAAGTAAGTTTAATCTTACCTACGTCGATAAAAAATTCTGCCATTACCTTACAGTGACGATGAGATGCCCACTACTATCTATATCGAATCCCAGACCAGCTGGTGCGAAAAATTGGTGAGTATTGAGTGGGTTTGAATACTCAGAATATGATACATTGGTAGACCTTCCTGCTTTAAGTACAGTTAGGTTAGTTTGAGATGCAGTTGGTTTCTGAATGATATAGTAATCACCAGCATCACCTGACTCTTTCCAGTTACTACCATTATATGTTTTGAATGTATCTTCAGCTGTGTTGTAGAAGATCTGTCCATTAATAGGACCAACAGGATCCACAGCACCAGATATGTCTATCTTATCTGAAGTTACTGCATTATCAGCTAACTTTGCAGTTGTAACGTTTAAGTTACGAATAGTATTAGTTACAACTGCCTCAACACCTGTACCACTATTTAACTTATCATCCGTCACAGAGTCATCAGTTAGTGATGCAGACGCATCTATACCACCTATAGATATTTTCTGTGATGTTAATGTATTATCTGCTAACTTCTCATTTGTGACTGATAAATTAATAATTTTATTAGTTGAGACTGACAAGTCATCAAGCGTATCCGTCTGGACTCTTGTGAAGTCCTGTAGAGTACCAGTTGAAGTTGCAGGAGACTGGAATAAGTAACCTGCTGAGTATGCAGACCAGATACTTCCATTATAATATCTTGTTCTAACGTAGTAGTTAGTTGATGGACGGATAGAATCAGTTGGAATTGGGAATGTAGTTTTGTTTACACTGTCATTTGTAGCAACAATGATCACGTTAGTAAATCCAGCATCAGTTGCTACTTCCCAATCACTATAAGTATGTGACTGTCCAGTAGATTGTGTAGCCACATATGCTGAGGACACTACGTCCATTCTATCATAGATCGTAGATTCTGTAATACTACTGATATATGGACACTGTATCTCTCCAGGAACTGCAATAGTTGTGAAGTAGATAGGTTCAGACCATTCTGAATTCCACTGTACACTCTGTAGATCAACGTACTGGTATCTCACACGTACATAATACGTTCTACCTTCCTCAAGAATACCAGGATTAATTGTAAGAGTTACCTTATTGTTAATGTCATTTAATGCTTCATACACTAAACCACTAGTATTACTTATCTGTGATGATGTAGTACCTGTGGCACCTGGTGCAGTAGTTGAACTACTACCAAATGTGGGTGCTAGTGCTATCTGCCACGTAGATGACACGTGAGTAGCATTATTACTACCACTAAATGCTCCACCAGTCAGTGTAGGAGTTAGTGATGAGTTACTTGATGCATCAACTGGATTGATGATAGATGGTCTATCAATCTGTGGATTAACATTGGTTGATGTATCAGTATAGAATGATGCTGGTGTAGACCACTCAGAATACTGACCTAGATTATCTTTATATCTTACACGTACATAATATAATGTACTGTATGACAACCCACTAGCTTCAGAATACTGAGTCAGTGATGTTGGTGAATCTAACAGTTGTTGATTTATTGTATTGAAATAATAATCCGTAGACACTTGCCAATCAGTTCTGCTGTGTGTATTAACACCACTATATGCAGATGATGAAATGATAGGTTGTAGTTGTGTTGGAGAAGTTATAGTGATTGAAGGTTTATCAATCTGCAATCCTGTATTAAATTCCCCAGTCTGAGACCAGTTAGATATATTACCAAGCGTATCACGGAAACGGAAACGCATATAATATGTGGTCTTCAATGCCAGTGTTGATGCTGGTACAGTTATATTAGTTAGATTAACTGTATCATTTTGGTTGTATACAAAAGTAGCAGACTCAAAACCACTAGAGGTATTGATCTGCCAATCAGTTGATTGATGTGTGCCAGGAGCAACCCCACCAGTCGTTACTGCATAAAATGCAGTACCTAAAATCGTAGGTGTTAACGAGCTAGGTGAAGGGATATTACCCAAGGCTGGTGGGAATACTAGTGCCATTAGTTTAGTCTATTTTATGAGCAAGTAGGGTTACAATCACCTAAGTATGAATAAAGAATTGGCCAAGGTGCTGGAACTTGGAAGTCCAGTGTTCTTGGTGTGATACCATCAGTTACCTTGATCTGTGCTATACCGTCCATACCTACAATAGGTTGTTCAGGATGATTACGATCTCTCAATGGTTTGATGAAGTTACAGAAGTAATCATTAGATGGTGTGACGCAAGCACCGTTCTGAGTGTATGCGAAATCATATGTATGATCCTGACAAGGATCAGCAACTGCTGTAAGGTTAATCAAGTCAGTCAATGTGAATGGTGACTCAACTAACTCTACCCATAGTGAATACATCTTCTGTGTACCACGTGCAGGGAAGATAGCAGGTTGAATATCATTCTTGATTGAGAAGTCAACTGGCATATTGATATTGGTGTCGCCACGGAAGGGACACTCACGTAAGAGTCCAGTAGCTGCTGCTAACTGACCAGTATATGTGCTAAAGTCACCAGTGTTAACCACTGTAGGACCATTAGCGTGAGTAGCATTATTAAGAGTGAAGATAGTTCTATTAGCACCATCTTTCGTCTCCATATATGGGAACTCATTAATGATACGTAACCTCCAAGTAAATGTACCAGCATCAATTGTGTATGATACCTGTACATCCTGTGTCTGGTTGTCAGTAACAGTGAAGTTCTGTGCACCCTTATAGTAGTCTTGTATCTGTAAAGTATTAATATCAATGTATGGTAGTGCATTCAATGGTGCACCAGCAACGTCGATAACAAATGATCTTACTAAGATATTACCGAAGTAATCACCACAGGTTAATGTAGTATCTACAAATCCCTGATCGTGACGTAGGTATCCATTAGATAGAGTACCAGTCCATCCATTAGAATACTCATACCACCACATACCTAGTTCAGGAGGGTTAGAGATAACACTAATCTCATTAGATAGTGATGAGTATGATCCGTTGTAAACATACAACTGGAATGAATATGGTTCGTTCACACCAGCTGGTATACCATTACAAGGGATGTCAGTAGCACGCATAACGTTACCAGAAGCATCCTTAGGTGGTACTAAAGCTGATGGGTTTTGAATAGGTATCTCAATATTATATCCACCATACTCTGTGCGTAGTGGGAACTCTTCAGTAGTACTGACATAGTTACCAACATAGATTCCATTACCTTCTAAATTACAATCATATACTGTAGAAGTATTATTACCTGCATCCTGTCTAGACTTAAACAGTGGAGAACTTAGAGGAATGTAGTCAGGATATGTCTCATACTGTGACTTCCAAGCGAATGACTTGGTGCCAGCAGCAGTGTCATAAGAGAATGACTTACTAAACCAAATGTACTCGATGTTTTGGTCAGTACAGGTCAAGACAACAGGGAAACGACCTTCCTTAGGTGACTTACCAGAAGTTAGATAAGGAGTGGTGTTTGGATAATGTGTCTCTCCACCGTACTCAGTATTTGCAGAGAATAGGTTAGCAGTAATTGAATTAGCACCACTATACAGAGTCAATGCTGGCTGTGCAGGTAATGCTGGTAGGTTAGTAACTGTTAACTGTGCAGTAGAACTTGTTATTACATTGTAAGTAGTAGTAAAGTCTAAATGCTGTGATGCAAATGTAGTACCACCAGACTGTCCAAAGAAGATACTTGGTGCACTATATGACTCAGGTATATAAACCTCAGACCAAGCACCTGCTTGACCTGGAGTACCATAAGTACGTACGTTAGTAGTAGATGATGCTCCTGTTGCTGTTATTCTGTATTCTAATACTTTACCAGCCCAAGATGCATCACTAATATCAAAGCGATAGAATGCTCCTTTAGGTACTTCATATACTGTAGAACCACCAGCATTAATTTGTACCTGATAGTCAGCACCAACTGCTACAAGATCAAAGTTAAGTCTGAAACGCATCTTGCAACGGAAGTAGCCAGCAGCATACTTCCACCACTTGTTAAGAACTAGATGAGCAAATCCCATCTCACGTCCTGTTACATCCTCATATCTCTCAACGTATGAGTAATGTGTATTTCTGTTGGATACGTTATCATCGAAGAAATCATCATCTTCATATGCACAAGTAGAAGCATTAGCATACTCGTTAAGGTTATACCAAGTACTACCACTACCCTTGTCAGCATAGATCTGCCAGAATGGTACATACTCAAATCTATCGTTGTCATATGCACTCTGAGTCAACATCATAGACAATGACTTATAGAACATAGGACGTGAGTACCAGTTACCAGTAGTCCAAGCTACGTCATCATCTGGTTGACCGTGAGTCTTGTTAACTGAGTTGTAATCAACGTTTCTTGATAATACATCATAAATTAATTCAAGGTCAGCAGTAGTTGTTGTGACGTTGGTTAATTGAATCGTATACTCCTGAGTTTGGCCAGAAATATTTTCTTCAACTATCAGTGTTAGGTCAAGCGTTTCTGTATTGGTTAAGGTACCACTGAATACACCAGTGCTTGTATCAAATGACAATCCACTAGTAGTAAATGGTCCTGAAGAACTAATACTATAATCTCTATCAACTATAGTTTCATTAGCATAGGTTCTTAGGAATGATACACCTAACTGTACGTTAACTGTCTCACCAATATTAAATGTGCCTAGAGAACCAGCTGGAGTGTACCACGTGGTTAATAGATCAATGTATGGTGTAACTACACCTCTAGTTGTTGATGTAGGTTGATCAGGTGCATTATGATCTGTACTTGTATCTACTGGAATGATCATTATCTGTGATCCTTCACCAGCACCAGCATCTTCTTGCTGTTCAGTTTGGAACCATAACTTGTTAGTTGTAGGATTGATTGCTTGCCATTTAGCGATACCATCACCCTCTTGGTGTGTGCCAGTAATGTTAGCAACCTTCAATAGATTACCACCAGTTTCAGATGATATTGCTGTAAATGATGCAGCATTTGCTGTGATCTGGAAGCTAGTGTTAGCAGTGTCTACATCAGTAATTTGATGCCAAGAATTTTGTAGAACATTTAGTTCTACACCACCGACATCATATACAAATGAATCACTATCATATGCTGTATCACCAGGGAATATAGGATCTGACTTGTACTCACTACCCATAACATATGGGAATGCAGGTTCTCCATTCTCATCTTCAGTGATGAAGTAAGCATAGGTACCATTTGGATAGTCAGGAGTCTTACAGTAGCGACCATTTCTCTTGTCTAGGTCACCAATAATAATCCTCTCACCCATATTACTATGGTTATAGCAGAAATAGAATATTGATTGTGGAGCATCACTCGCTGGAGTAATCTCTACTGATCTTAAAGTTGCAGTATCAAAGCCAGCAACGTATGCAGCATAATCTACTACCGCATCTTCTAACTTATAAACAATATTAGAAGTATATACTGCGTTTACATCCTGTGCATTCTGTCCACTAACGTGCCAACCCTGTGATGTACCGTCACCATAAACGGAGAAGAGCATAGCGTGAGTAGTTAGAGATGCATCAGATAGATTAAAGATATATTTTCTACCCTTTCTAAAGTTGAATGATGGTTTCTCTTGAGTACCATCTAGTCCACCACCACTAATAAAGTAACGGCCACCAGTACCAGTATTAACAGCAGTAGATACAGAGACTGATAATGTTGTAGTCAAATCATCTGTCTCGTTACCAGCATACTCAAAGTCTTCAACGAATGACTTATATGGATAAGAAATAGTAGAAGGACGGTTGAGATATCCATCAGGTGTTCTACCTGTTAGTTTCAACATATAGCCAGGCTTAAGACGAATAACAGAACTACTATCATTCATCTCATCAGAATAACCATAAGGTCCGTAGATAGGATAACCATCAAATGCTATACCTAGGATCTTAGAGTGTCCATTAGCGTGTCGTCTGTAATCACCTTGAATATTATCGTTAGTGGTTATACTCTTACCTTCTTTGATACCTACATCAGAAACATAGTATAATGTAGTAGGTGCATCAAGAGGAACTACGATAGTAATTGATCTCAATACTGAAGCATCAAATGATGCAAGGTATGAAACAGCATCAACTGCAACACCATTAAGTCTGTATGTTACACCAGCAGTGTATCTAACACCACCATTGTGTATACCATCCTCAGTGGTAGAAATATACAATGGATGTCCATCGTTTGAAGAGTTATCTTGATTAAAGATGTATGTGTTACCTCTAGTGAATGCTAATGCAGGTGCTTCTTGTGCAGTTCCACCAGCCTCTTGGAGGTAGAAACAATCAGTACTACCTTGGTTATAGTAGCTATTACCTGCTGTCTTAGCAGCAACAGTTGTTGCATAAGTAATAGTCTGATATCCTAAGTCAAAATATGTTAGACCAATGTAATTTGAACCAGTTCGTACGTTAGTAGTTTGATATGCTTCTAGTAACTTACTAGAGTTGTATCCATATACATTCTGACTGTTAGGATAACCACCGTATGTGTCAGCACCAGTTAAGTTCTCATTAGTAACATCATTGAATGTCCAACCAGGTGTTGGTCCTGCCTCGTTACTGTAATGATATATGTACACACCAGTTGTTGTTATAGCATATGGTTTAACGCTACGTAATGGTGTCTGTGTAGGAGGATTGGTTGTAGCACCATAATTGGTACCACCTCTCCAGTTAAAGTCTTGATCGAATGATTGATCAACAATACTATTTGGGTTACCAGCAGTAATTGCGATAGATGAAACAGCAGTTGCTTGTACACCACCAGCTACGTTTGGTGCAGCAATGGTAACAGTAGGAGCAGTTGAGTATCCACTACCACCATCAGTCACATTTAGTCCAGAAACATAACCATCAAGAACTGATAGACTTGCAGATGCCTCAGCACCAGCTCCACCACCTCCAGTAAAGCTAACGGTTGCAGTTGTATATCCAATACCCTGAGTGTCAACTGTTATACTATCAACAACACCAGTTTGTGTACCAATAGATGATCCAGCAGCTGCTGGTTCTTCAAACACTGGGTTTGATGATGCAGTTTCACCGTACTCTACTGCGTCACCATAGAATCTATTTCCAATAATATAAGGGAATTGAGGATTAGCTTGGTTATCAAATGTCAAGAAGTATGCATAGGTACCACCTGGATAATCAGGAGTGATACAGAATCTACCGTTACGATTATCTAAATGACCTGCATCTGTAAACTCATAGTCTTCTAGGAATGATCCCATAGGATATGTGTTGACGTTTGGTGAGAAACCAACAGGTTCTGTCAAGGTGATAGTACCTGTCATTGCTTGATGCATCTCACAAACATAGTAGTAAGTACCAGCAGCAGCAGTTGCTGTGTTCCACAATACAGTAGCGTTGTAACTACCATTGTTAACAACAGTAGCTACTACCTGTGCAGGGTTGTAAGGAGCTGGGACTTTCTGAATCCAGAAAGGATGAGTGATTGTTGATCCACCGCCACCACCAGCAGCTGAAACAGTAATAGTTCCAACCATACCAGAGTGGTATTCGCACTGGTAGTAATATGTACCAGCAGCACTACTACCAATAACCCAAGTAACAGTACCAGATTGTGTACCATTATTACTTACGCCAGGTATTTGATTAGCAGTACCAGTACCAGCTTGAGTCTTTAAGTGGAATGGATGTCCAGAAGCAGAGACTGTAAAGTTAACTGTATCTCCTTCGTAGAAAGTTAGTGCAGGGTCTGCACCATTGATGTTACCATTCCTGTCTGAACCAGATATGGTGTAATCACTAGCACCTGAAGCAGTTACAACTAAGTTGTAAGTTTGTGGAGTGGATCCACCACCTCCACCTGTGTTATACTGTGCATTAACATTGAATACTAGGTTGTCACCAACATTAGCATTGATAACAACATCAGATCCAGTGCTTTCTCCAGTAAAATCGAAATCTAAATTATCGTCAGCAGTAACACCCCAAGTATATGTTGAAGGAGTATAAGGTGTACCAGTACGTGTTGATCTTAATGTCCAACCAGATTGCATTCTAGCTAGAACTGATGTAGATCCAGGACTATCATAACCTACAGGACCGTAGATAGGATAACCATCCTTAGCAATACCTACGACAGGTGAGTGATGAGTCGCACTTATAATATCAGTAGTTGTATTGGATGGAAGTGCGGAAGTATTTGTTAATGTAGTTACAGAAGCAGCAGCACCGTATCCAGAGTATAATGAGCAATAGTAGAATAAGTTTGGTGAAGTAGGTTGTACCTGTATGTAAGTACCAGTACCAGCCTGACTATCACCAGGAGTACCTTGGTATCTAATACCAGTTACATACTCACTACCACCTTGAATATGAATACCATCTTGCGATTCGGATATTTTAAATGGATATCCTATGTTACTAGAATCAGACTGATCGAAGTAATATGTATTACCTTCAGTTAACTGTAAGTTAGGTGTCTGTGTACCATCAATAAAGTATTTGTTTTGACCAGCAACGGAAACTACAGTAATTACCATAGTTGTTGTAGAACCTTTCCATAGTTCAGTGAAGAACTTACCACTAGTATAGTAGTATGCACCAGAACTGGATACAGTACCGTGGCCACTATCACCACCAAATGCATTGATGTTGTATACTTGATCGAAACTATATCCTGTTGGGCAGTTAGTACCATCAGGAAGATTAGTATTAATACCCCAGTTATAGGTTTGTAATGTAACACCATTAAGTGAAAGACCTACAAATCCACCAGCAGCACCCAGAGCAGAGTCTGGATCTCCAGTTTTAGAAATGTTTCTACCACCACGATATGTTACTGTGTGGTTATAAGACTTAGGTAGGATTGACCAAGGGTTGTTGGAATTAGGGAAAGTACCAAACAGTGCAGGTTGTGGTAAGTTATCTGCAACAGTTGTCAATGCATTATTAACAATGTTTAGAGATCCAGTTGTAACAGATCCACCACCTGATATAAACATATTAGCAATATCAAATGTCGTTCCTTGAACTGGAGGACTTGCAGCTGCAATAGTTACAGAAGGTGCCTGTGTATATCCTGAACCTGGATTAGTAATAGTAACACTAGTAACAATACCGTCAGTAACAACTGCGGTTGCAGCAGCACCACCTCCACCACCACCTGAGAAGGCAACGGCTGGTAGGTTTAATGGGTTGTAACCATTACCACCATTAGTTACGGTAACAGTTTGTATTCCACCACCAGTAAGTGAGATGTTTGCAGTTGCAGTTGCACCATTACCATCACCAGTAATTTCGACTGTTGGTGCCTCTGTGTATCCACTACCAGCCTGATCTACGTTAATACCTGTAACACCACCACCAGTTAGTGTGATTTGAGCTGTCGCAGTAGCGTCCACTCCACCACCACCTGAGAATGAAACAACAGGTGCTATAGTGTATCCAGAACCTTGCTGACTTAATGTAAGGTTAGAAACATATCCAGATGTTCCAGATTTAGGGAATACACCGTAAAGACCTGGAGCTGGATGATTGTCACTAACAACGTTAAATAGTCCACCTTCTTTGTGATATGCAGCAGTAGGTGACGCTACAGATGTTACCCATACATCACTGATTATATCTTGTGCTATAATACCAATAGGTGTACGTAACTGTATTTGATTACCAAGAACAGGGTTAAATCTACCAAACTCTGATCCTAGATTGAATGTAATAACGTTACTAGCTGCACCAGTTGAAACTGTGGTATTCAATCCATCGAATACAATTTCATCAATAGTATTGGATGGATATGTCTGTACACTACCACCACCAAATTCATAACTAACAGGTGAAGCAGACGCACCATTATATGTACGACTATAATCCCAGTCTAATGGTCTACGTAACCATTCTTTTGCTAACTGTGGCAGAGGTTTACCTTCATAGGTAGCACCCTGTTGGTATGTCATCTTTGTAGCCCACTGTGCTAGTACACCAGCAGTTATAGGACCAGAGAATGAAGTACCATCAATGTTTGTATAGTAAGAAGAACTTATCTGGTTATATGGTGTAGCACTGTTCCAATACCATCTAGGGCAATAAATTGATTCACCAGGAGCACTAGTAGTAATCGTACCGTAGTTAGAGAATGCAGAGAAAGCATTATTATGTGCAGTAGCACCTACAGTAATCTTACCTTTGTCACTAGCATCAGGTATTTCCATATTGTGTAGGTTGTCCTTAGGACCAGCAGTCCTAACACCTACTAAGTACTTACCTTGGTATCCACCATAAGTACCAGCCCAAGTGCCATCAGTAAATCCATTACCAGCAGATCTTACAAAGATAACACCAGATTCTACAAGATAGTTCTCATAATCATCGAAGAGTGTATCACTCTCACCAGCACCAGAATCAAATCCAGGCTCATTCTTATAAACATATGGCCAGTATCTGTTAGGTATAATAGCACCTAATGAAGCATTAACAATTGCTGGACGGGTATTACCTTTCCAGTTTGCGTGAGTAGAATCGTTATGGTTAGCAATAGATAGCATACAATTGATGTATCTTGATGCAAACGTGGTATACTCAGTACCAGTCTCATTAAATACCTTCATTGCGAAGATACGTGACTTCTTAGATACACCAAAGGTTCTACCAGCAGCACAGATAGCACACTGAGTACCGTGGCCATCGTCATCCTCATTACTATTTGCTTCACCATTTAATGTGATACCTGAGTTATATCCTGGTACCTCATATACACGATAGTTTGCTTGCTCATCAACACCGTTAAAATCACTTACGTAATCTGGGTGATATAATTCTGGGTGTAGATTAGCACCAGCAGTATCAGCTGGACGGGATGCACCACGAACACCAGTATCAAGGATGTAAATATCTGAATTTTCTCCATCTTCAGTCAGTGAATAGAGACCATAACCTAGATCATCTGTAGATTGTGATATCCTTTGTAGATGCCACTTGTTAAAGATAGTTAGTTTAAATGAATATGTTGTTGAAGGTATGTAAGATCCAGACATACCCATAGTAGGTGTGGTATCCTCATACACATACAATTCTAATGGTGTGGTTGCTGAAAGTGCAATACTTACAGAAGCACCAGCAGTTCCTGGAGTACCTACTCTTGTTACACCTGTTGTATACTCTGTACCACCATTATTTGTACCGTCTGGTGTGGTAGAGAAGCACCACTTATATCCTGCATTACTGGCATCTGCTAAACTGAAGACAACAGTAAAGTTAGGGAGCATATAATCTAATGCTATAGACTCATATATCGTACCACCAGATAATAGTGCTAACTTAGGACCATATGAACCAACGTTGACTATACCTGTATATGTTAATGTAGAAGTACTACCGTTCCAAGGTCTGACACTACCATATGAAAATGGTTTGATCTGTTGAGTTAATGCTGAAGCAGTGTCACCAGAAGTAGAGGAATATGTAGCGACTTCTTCACGTGAGGGATCGTTAGGGCTAACAGCTGGGGGATTTGATATATCATATGTCTCTTCTGCCATCTCGAAAGCATCAGCGTGCTTTACTCCGACTTCGTTTTGTAAATCTTGTTTCTTGATAGTTAATTTGGCATCCCAATGTGCCCCAATAACCTCTGGAAATTCGTCACTTTTTAAAATAGTGATGAAATTTTGATCCCTTGATGGAAAATCTAGGAATAGTGTTTTGAACCTTGTCAGGTCGTGTGTGTTAGCTAGTGATGTGAAACGTTGCTTTGCACGTTCAATGACAGTAGCGACCTCTATCTCTTTCGAGACTTGGACAATAATTCTGCCTTCCTCTATTTGCATTATTCCAAAATGGTACGGTACTTTCCCTAAGGGTTATTTAGTAAGCTTTTGAACGCATCAATGAATTTAACTGTTCGTCGAGACCTCTTGTTATACCATAATGATCATCATCAGGATCCTCTGCATTCGGGTAAAGTTTGGTTAGTTCCTGTTTTATTTCATAATTATACGTCGCAATTCGTCTGTCTTCTTGACATTTGAACATTGACTTACTCCAAAAGACTGCAACATCCCTTACTCCAGATGTTACTTCTCTCACCATATGTTTAGTCCCAGTAGGATAACTAAACGCCCATCCAGCAGGTAATTTAACTTCAACAGTCTCTGTACCATACTGTAATACAAGTTCACCTCCTTCATATTCTGAAGGATCATTCAAAAATACTGTAGTACTAAAATCAGATCGCACTCCTCCTGCCATAAATGGTGAGTCACAGTGCCATCCATAGTGCATTCCTTCTGTATACCTAATAAACAAAGCTGTGGTGCTGTTACAGACGAACATTCGCCACATAGGTATTTCGTGTTTTTGATAATTATCCCAAATTATCTTCCAAGCAGCATTTGCTGTTTCAACTTGCATTTCAATGTTATTCTTAATTCTCTTATCATCAGATCCAGTGCGTGCACCATCATTGAAATTGGAGAAGTCGTAGAAGTCTTGTACGTGTTTAAGATTAACATCATTCAGAAGTTCATAACGAAAAAACATAGTTAAGGAACGAAATCAGGGTGTGCGGGGTTGACTGGCCAACCAGTAAAGTTAGCATACTCATATGGATCTGCCTGTTGTTCGACTAGATCTCTAAGTCTTTGTCTATAGGTTTTCCAGTTAGCTTTCACTTTAGCAGCAGCAGGGACACTAGCTAGTGCCATACCAGAAGCAGTTTCCCATACATCCTCTAACATCACCCAATCAGTATCTTTAAGAAGTTGTGTTCTCATTGCACGCAATGAACCCAAGTTCTCTGGAATTTGATTGTCAACAAAATACTTTTCACGGTTTGCTTTATCCAACGCTGCTTGTTGTTCAGCATCGTACGTCTCTTTGTACTGTGTACGAAGAGGTGATAAAGTTTCATATAAAACCGTTGCTTCATCAACCTTGGATGAATCATTTGTAGTAAGTGCTGTCTCACCACGTAGATCCTGATTCTCTGCAAGGTACCAAACGGGTTCACCAACAGGATTATCTGCTTTCCAATAGTGTATGGTTGTTAATTCATCCACACCAGCTACGTGAAATGCTCCATTGATAGCAGGTAGGACAGTATTAGTCCAATCACTATCAGAGATCTCAAATCCCTGTTGAGTACCGTCTGGATTTCTACCACCGATAATTTTTCTGGGAACCCAGAGGATAAAATCAGCTTCCGCAAAATTACGAGCCATTTAATAGATACCATCCTGTCAATATGTATTTATCACCTGATAAAACTAGGTTTCCTTTATGTGTGTGCGTGAAACCTGCTGGCCAGATTAGCATTGTACCAGTAGTAGGTTTAACTCTTCTTGTCTGATCAAGAAACTCTGTCTCTCCTCCCTCAAAATCCTCATTTAGATATATCATCCAAGTCAATACACGGTGAGCATAAGATAAACCCATTGCTTCGTAGTGCCACGTATGGTATCCACCAGATTGAGGAGTATGTTGAAACTTAATCACAGTACTCATCAATGGTTGTGTTGCAAGTTGCCGATATTTCCAGATATAATGGTCAACACAAGCTCTGATATACTGTACTGTACATTTCTGCAAGTCATAGTTATTATGATTAATCAGGATCTGTTTATCATACCTACCTAAGTTACCATCATTAAATTGAAACCTACCATCTCCTACACCTCCATCATCCTGAGGTTGAGTTATAGCTGCTGTATTTTTAAGGTCTTTATACCAATCAATGAACTTATTACAAACATTTTCTGGCATAAAATTATCCCAGACTCCAATGAAGTCTGAGAAATCAACCTTTGTTATATTTTCATCAAGCATCAACTCTAGAGGCTTGATGGGTGGTAAATTGTTTTCCTCTGCCATAACGAAGTTTAAAGGGTCAAAAAATTTGCCGAGTTTTTTTCCTTGTTTATTATATCACATTTATGGGTTTCCGTCAGCTGGAGACCATAATGTGTTGATATCTGAAGTTGTAAACACTCCAGCTGGTAGTTGGATTGCGAAGTTACCTGTAGCAGCAGTGTTAGCGTTAGTAGATGCACCAGTAAAGTCAGAAACGTTACAAGAAACTGTTAAGTCATAGTAATCATTGTCGCTGTTAGCACCAGTTATATCCTCAACTCTAAACTTACCGTTAGTAACCTTACCAAATAGTTCACCTGTTGAAGAACCAATATGACATATAATACTTGAGCAATTCCAAGTTGAACCTGCTGGTACACTAGCTGGTGACACATCAACATAAGACTCGTTGGTACTAATAGGACCAAACTGTAATGTAGCACCCTGTTGTGTTATGCTTGCGACTTCTACCCAAGCATTACAGTCAGTGCCATCACTATCCCAAACACAGAACTTCTGATTGACTCCACCAGTACTAGAGTTCTCAACGTGGTATCCACCAGTACCAGTACCAAAGTACTCTTCTACCTGTATCTTATATGTCTTTGAAGTACCAGCATCAACTACTTCATCACCCACAGTATATCTCTTAGCACCAACACCACTACCAACCTCAAGAGGATTTCCAGTTGTATTAGTTCCCACGTCAACATTATTGGCTGTGAAAGTATAGACTCCAGTAGCAACAACAAGTCTCACTTTATAAACTGGACTAACTGTAAAGTTAGAAGCAAAGGTAGTTTGCCAACCACCAGTTCCTGTAACAACAGAAGTATATGTTGTACCACCAGTAACAGTTACAGTAGCTGAATCACTACCAGTTTGTGTACTAGTGTTCTGATCGAATGATATACCAAGAGTAGATATAGAGTAGTTGCCAAGTGCAGTACCGTAATCGTTTGGATCATCATTCCATCCAAAGTTAAATGTAACTGATGCAGTTCCACTACCAGTTGTAACTAAGTTACCAGTTCCATCAAAGTACATACCAACGTTACTGGTAGATCCAGACTGGTTAAAGTATGCAATATCCTGATAGTCACTGTACCTAGCAACACGGAATGTAAGTATCTTAAATCTTATAGCAGATGCAGCTTCCTGACCCATCGTGTTAGATGCTTGGATCAA
>Ga0163179_10000454_pt1 | contig 29936 bp, 19 predicted proteins | sample AtlANTMetagenome_FD_109643 | JGI IMG/M metagenome (GOLD analysis project Ga0163179, IMG submission 109643) | Marine eukaryotic phytoplankton communities from the Atlantic Ocean - Atlantic ANT 2 Metagenome | ecosystem: Environmental > Aquatic > Marine > Oceanic | place: North Atlantic Ocean...
TAATCAGTGGTATGTTAACGTTTCAACTAGTACTAATAACATTCATACTACTATAAGTGGTAACTCTGCTAAGTATGGTCCTAGTGGTATTCTATCAACACCTAGTTCATACCTTAAGAGAATCGTAGATGAGAGAGTTGATAATGATAAGATATACAGATTACGTTATGTAACCAAGAGAGATCAAACAAATAGTATTTTACCATCTTATCCACAAACAGGTTATATCCTTCAAGTTAAGAAGGGTGGTGGAATATCTGGAATGGGTGATAGATTTACTGATGGTGCAAACTTACTCTTACTTAATAAGAGATTCCTTGCATGGGAAACAGTTGCAAGATACAAGGCAGCAAACCCATCATGGACTGTGCCTGATCAAGGAACTGCAGATAATTCTCAGACGGGAGCTAACACAAACGACGGGTGGAACTGTCAGGATGATATTATTAGTGTAGTAGATGCTGTAGCATATAACTTACGTTATGGTGGTAACAGTGAAGTATATGATGCTGCTAATCTTTATAATAACTTACCAGCTCCAGGTGGAGTACAGCAGTACTTAGGATCTAGAGATGTCATAGTTGATATGATCAATACTTATTTGAAGCCATTGATGCAGAGTGTTATGTATAATACTGCTGTTAGTGGTGCTATTTTAAACAGAGATCCAGCTAATACTTCAAATATCTTCTTTAATCAAGAAACAATTACTAATCCAGCAAACCTTGCTTATGCTCAAGGAACTTGTGCTAACGTAAGAAACTCCTCTTACACATTATTAGGTATTGTTACTACTGCATTAGGAACTGATGCAACACCAGGTAACTTAACTAGTGTCACAAGAACTACTCCTAGTGCTACTTACACTAGAAGATCTGGTTTCCAATATGATGAAGTTTATTACATCTATGATGTTGAGGAAGTTACTCCATATGCATGGGATGGAACCAATGAAACTCCAGGTGTTTACTACCTAACTGTTCTTAAGGGTTCTGTTGCTGTTGATAGTTCGGTACTTCCAGGAAGCACATTCAAGTTTAGTCAGAATACTAATACTTTAATACCTAAGATTGATATAGACAATCCTGTTAGTGATCCTATCATTGCAAGAAGTAGTGCTGATCCAGTATTAATAGGTAGTGTTAAAACTTCTACAGGTTTAAGTGCTTCTACTACAGACGCTGCAGACCCATCATTTAGTATTACTAAAGAATCATTATCTTCATTCTTTGCTGAATACTTTAATAATGAATTAGAATGGTCATGGGCTGGTGTTAATACTTCTACTAGTCAACTATCACATACAGTTAACCTTAACAATTATGATGGTACTCATGGTGAAACTATAGTTAATCTTCAATCTGGAGATGGTTCAGGTGAAATAAGAAAGATTAATCTTAACCCAACAAGATCTGGAGATGAATTTGAATTAGAACTTAGAAGACCATCTACCATACGTTCTGGTAACCATACATTTGAATATGTTGGTTTTGGTCCAGGTAACTATTCAACTGCATTCCCAATTAAGCAAACTAAGATCTTATCTCCTGATGAGCAGAAATATGCTCAGTCACTTAAGGAGCAAGGTGGTATTGCATTCTACTCTGGTCTAAACTCTAACGGTGATCTATACATTGGTAACACAGTTATTAATGCTGTTACTGGTAAAACAACAGAGAACCAGATTAGTGAACTTAAGGAACTTACTATTACTGATAACTTAAATGTTATTGGTGGTTCAGGTAACATACTTAATACTAACTTCCAAGGACCAGTTACATTCCTTAAATCAATTACAGGTGAAGGAGAAAATATATTCTCTAGCATTAGCTTGAGAAATTCTGACGGTATTATTAGTAAAATTATTAATAATGATACTGTACCTACTGGTGGTGATAAGGGTGACTTCCAATTCAATAGTGATCCTAAAGAAGGTGGATTCTTCGGATGGTCTAAGAATGATGAGGGAGAATGGAAAACTGCTGGTCTAACAGAACTTGATAAGATCCATTCATATAAAGATAGTAATAATAGTGATAAATATTGTTTAAATATTGGTTCTGATGTAGTAGATCTTTCAAGTGATACTACTATAAATACTAATTATTCATTAGATATTACAGATAACCAAAGAATTGGTGGATATCTTGATATAGGAAGTTCTGCTAATAAAGGAACTGCACCAATATCACAATCAGCAACTAAAGATACACAGTTAAGTGTATACCAAACTTGGAGTGACAATTCAGTTGTATACAAACCAATTGAGGTTATAGCTACCACTACTCTTGATGGTGCAGCAGGATCATCTCTTATAGATTTAAAGAATGGAAATAACAGTGTATTTAATGTAGATAAAGATGGTAACGTTGCTATTAAAGAAGGATCTACTTATGGTCTATCAGATAATGCATTCTATATTACCTTAACTGTTAAAGCTGCAACAACAACAGCAAATAATGAAGTTGCAATAGATTCCACTGGTCCTTTCACATTCACTGATGTATATGAATATGTTGGTTCATCTCAGGGTAATGCTACCACAATCCAGTATGGATTTAAAACTGATACTGATATAGGTTCATTTAAAACTAGTGGATCTAATACAGGTGGAGGTATGCAGTTTACTAACTTCAATGCAAGATCTATATTATTATTCATAAATGGAGTTCTTCAAGAACCTTATATTGAATATAACTTTGACGGAGCAAGATTGTATTTGAATACTGAACCACCATTGAACACTAAGATCTTTATTCGTGCTCTCGCAAACTAAACTACATATAGTATAGGAAACTGTAAAGTAAATGGCATTAACCAGGATAACATCCAACGTTATAAAGGATGCAACAATTCAGGAGGGTAAGTTTGATAAAACTTACTTGGACGCTACTAATGCTGATATAGCGACCCAAAAGATTACTTTCCAATCTGATTTGGAAGTAAAGGTAGGTAGTACTGGTGCCACATACTTTAATGCTTCGGCAAACTTAGTATCAATCACGGCTCCAACTGCTGCTGATCCAGCACTGTCATTAGTAAAAGGTAATTTAACACTTGACGCTGGTAATATCACACTCGTTAATACAGGTACAGTTAATACTCCACTTATAAACTTAGGTAATGGTGGTGAAGCAGCACCAGGATTATATTTTGGAGCAGGGTATGCAGGAACTGGTTTATATCATATAGACACCGATGCTAATACTGGAGCTGTAGATACAGTAGGAATTTCTATAGGTGGTACAAAGCAACTTACAGTAACTCAAAATGATATTACTTTCAGTAATAGACAGATTAAGATCCTTAGTCAAGCTGCTACTTTTGATACTGTAATTAGATATGATTTAAATAGTTCAACTTTAAGATTTGGTGGATCTACTAATCTATTAGAAATATACACTGGTAGTGATATAGTTGTTAATGTTCGTAGTGTTGATGGAACAGGAACTGCTTATCCAAGTGATGAAAATCGGGTAGGTATCAATACTACAGATCCTGGTGCAACTCTCGATGTCAATGGCACAATAAGGGCAAATAGTTATCAGAATTTAACTCTTAATGATTTCCCAACAGTAACACCAGCTAAAGGTGGTACTGGATTAACATCAATTGGTCAACCAGAACAGTTATTAAGGGTAAATCAGGCAGGAACAGAACTAGAATACTTTACTGATAATCCAGGAGACGTTAGTAACTTAGCTGGATTTGGTGTAACAGGTGATCCTAACATCTATCATGTAACTGCTAGAGATGCTTTAGGTGGTGCAGGTAATTCACTTAGATTAACTACAAGTAATGTTGCTACATTCTCTGTACATACTGCAGATGTTCCACAATATGTAAAAATATTTGGTATTAATACAACTAATATAACACAATATTTCAAAGATACTCCAGGTACCACTGTTTATAGTAATTGGAAGAATCAAATTGATGATATTTCTGCTAGTGCCTGTTCTCCACAAGGTGCAAGTAATGCTGCTGCAATAAACTACACATATTATGCTGCATTATTAAACTTTAAAACTGGTGTTGTTTCTTCTCTTAAGAAGTTAAAGCATAGTCCTACTAACACACAAGATTATATAACTAATGACTCATTAAGTTCTTTCAACGAACAAAAATATAATAGTGTTTCAATATACAGACCAGATGCAACACATGGAGTATTATTATATCGTTATACAAGTGATGTTCAGGGTGTAATTGATAGAGATGGTAATAATTTACCAGGACATTTAAATTCTAAATTAAATTTAATAGCAATATTAGGTCAAAGAGATATAGGTTCTTCAACTACAGTTCTATTCACTTATAGGGATTATGGTCCTTATGATAAAACTACTTGGGGTGATTTTAATAGCGATAGTTCATATAATGCTACTTACCAAAAGATTAAAACTATACCATGTCAACTTGCTGTAGCAGATGTTGGTACTTATGGTCCTTATCCTGGATGGGCTGAGCGTAAAGTTTCTGCTGTAGATAGAAATAATAATATTATTACAGTAACTGATCCAGCAACTGCTGACGCTACATTTGATAATACTGATTTAAACTCTTCTTATATTGATAACACTAAGATACAGGTAGTTCATGATGATACTGCATCTCTTGAGAAAGTTGTGATGAGTGTTATTGCTAAGGGGCTTAACTCATTATTATTATTAGGTGGAACATATCACGTTAAGAATTTAATTATACCTGATAACTTCTCACTTAATGGTTCTGGTAAAGCAACTGTTATTAAGAAACAATATTTTGATACATCATATCAAGGTACAGCAAGTCCAGAGTATTCAAGATATAATTCTGCTATATGGATGAGAAATCCTTGGGGAAGTGCTGGTAGTTATGGTGATTATACAGAAGGTGCTAATCTTTATAGTAAGAATACTTCTGTTGCTATAAAAGATAGTAGTGTTAAGTCATTGGTTATTGATGGTAATTATAACTCTAATATAAGAATGGGTGATAGTACCAGACCTGATGGAAATGCTTTAGTATATCTTGAAGATGCTGATAACTGCTCTATAGAGAGTGTTGATGTTAAGAATTCTGTTGGTGATGGAGTTTATGCTAAAAATGCTAATAGATTATCAATACAAAATACAGCAATATTTGACAACTCAATTACATATATAACCTTCGATAATCCATTACAAGCAACTGATGCTACAGTGCTAAAAGTTTCTGACTCATCGTTCTTGAGTAATCCAGGTCCAGCAGATATAACTACAACTGAGGTTGTAGCATTTAACTCATGTATTATTAGAAACTCTGGTAGTGGTTTAAGGACTTATGGTTCTAGAAGTGCTAACGTAGAGAATAACTTAATACTTGGTCCTGATGATGAGTGGATTCCATCAAGTGATATCTACGATAGTGACTTTAACTCAGTAAATATTACATGTAATAAAACAACTGGTATCGGTACTGGTGGTAGTATTAAGTTTACTTACATAGAAGATAACGTTGCTAAGGATATGACTAATGTTACTCTATACCCTTATGTACGTAAGGTTGTAGTTGATAACTTAGGTAATGAAGTTCTTACAGGTTCTCCATTAACATATCAACCAGCAGGTGCACCAAGTACTATTTCTGTACTATCTGCAATTTATTTTGATCAAACAAATGGTATTGTACAAATATCAATACCTGCTGCTATTGTACCAGCAACACCAACTATAAATGATGCACTTTATCATATTCCTTACAGATTTAATTCTGCATTAGGACAACCAAATTATAACTTCTTAGTTTATTATCTAAATGGACTTGAGAAAGTTGCTATTGGTGCAGCAGATAACTATATTATAGATGGTGTATTAAGATATGATTCTGTTAATCAACATTATGTTGTCCAAATTAATCAAGCATATCTTGGTGAATTTTCAGTTAATGATGTAGTCACATTACAAGAACATAATCCTAGTACCAGTTATAGCTTACCTTCAGATTTAACAGTATCTGCTATTAGATTTGAATCACAGTCATATGTATTGGATTTATATAAGTCCGACTTTAATCAAAATATAATAGATCAGGGGTATACAACTTCACAGTTTGAAGGAATTGTGGACACTACCGCAAGAGGATATATAAGAAAGGATAAAAACTTTACTATCGCCAAGGGTGTCATCGGAGTAGTTTAAAACAATGCCAGAGAATACTAATGTTAACAATAATTCGTCGGTTGTCGTCGTCGGTAGAACAGCTCCTGTACCTACTGGACAACAATCTTCGGATAAATCAATTCCTGTAGTTATAGCAAGTGATCAATCTGCTATTCCTGTTGAGGAACAAAATAAACAGCAATCTGAAGTTGCTTTATCCCTACTTGGCATACCACGTTCGGAAGTTGCTTTAGGTATCTTTGCTGACGTTAACACCTATGATGTTAACCCAACTGAGTGGACTGCCAGTCCAGTACAGTTAAAAACAGTACTTGCTAGTGATCAAATAGATTATACTGGCATACCAGGACAACAAGATTGGGGTTTAAGTCACGTACCATCAGAGGCAGGTGCACATATAGAAGCACCAGCTAATGAGTACGCTATACTAACCTCTAAGAGATTTTTCAGATACCAACCAGGTCGTGTTTCGGCTGGTACGTTTGGTGTTAAGCTTGGACGTGCACCATATAGTGTACTGTCAGCAGCTGATCTTACAAATGTTAGTGGTAATAATCAAGAAGATTTCCAGTTATCATCATCAACTAAACAGGTAGCACATCCATCTGTTAAAAAGTATGGTATATTTGATAAATTTGATGGATATTATTATGAGAGTATAAATGAAGGTCGTGGTGATAACTTCAGTTGTGTAAGAAGAACACAATCATTAACACAACAAAAAGGACCAACTTTCTTTACTACAGGATCATTTGAATATAAGGTAAATCAGTTTGATGATTATGGTAATATGCAGTTGAAGCAAATGTTCCCTATTCGTAGTGAAAACACTTCGGGTATGAACGTTAATCCTGCTGGTAATACTGTTATATTACGTGATGGTCTAGTTAATATACATGCTGGATTATTTGATGCATCGTTATTGAAAGAGAAGAGAGAGATTAGAGTAGCTGGATCTGCTGCAGGTGATTGGTTAGAATTAGATCCAATAGAAGTAGATGTTAATACATTCTCATATAATAATACAACTGGTAGATGTTCATGTACTACAGTTGGTGATCATGGTTTAAAGGAAGGTGATAGCATCTCCATGAGAGACCTCTTGATGACTTGTAACACAGGTACTAAGAGTTATCCTAATAAATTTGCTCAAACTACATTCTTTGTTGAATCTAAAGTTAGCAATACATTAAATGTATTTGTAGGTAAGTCCACTTTTAACTCAGTATTTACACAGAGTTATATTGCCAACACTGGTAATATTTCTAAATTAGATCAGCAGAATACTGGAAGTACATTTAATATCTCAGCATTTGAGTATGCATCACAGGCACCAGGTAATCTAGGTGTTGCAAGAATTACTACGACTGCTGATCATGGATTAGAAGAAGGAGATAAAGTAAAAATTGCTAATGTTGGGTTAACTAATGATGCAGCTAATACACTTGGTGTAACATTCCCACAAACAGATCGTCCTGACATATATCAAGTCAGACGTAAGTTATCTGAAAGAATATTTGAAATATTCCCAGGTAAACCAGCTGTTTCAGAATTAAGTGATGAAACATATGATATTACTGCTGCTGATTACACACCTGCTACTGGTGCATTAGAACTTACCATTTCTGGTGGTGTTCCTGCAGGTATAACCAGTAGTAGTTGGATTAAATTAAAGCCAGAGTCAATATGGCTCACTTGTGACTTTAATAGTGATGGTAATACTTCTGTTAAGAAATATCCAAGAGCATCAGGTGCTGCAACTGCTGGAGATTTAGATCCTGCTACAGGTGTAGATTATGCTGGTGCTGACTATGTTTATGATAGAGAAATTCAAATACAATCAGTAACAGCTACAACAATCACAGTTAATGTTTCTGGATCTGATTATGGTCAAGGTGCTATTACAGATACCACAACTCATAACTTTGTTGCTGATGCAACCGCAAATGCAGGTGCAGTTAGAATTGTAAACCATTATGCTACAGGTGGAACAGCAGTTCCAGTCGCACCAACATATGCCACTTCTATAGGAATTTCAGGATTTAACTATAATACAACAACAGGTATTGTTGCTATAACTGTTGGTGATGCATCTACTATTTCTGATGGAGATAGAATAAAAATTGCTGATGTTAAAACTGAGTGTTCTTATACTCCCACAAATGGTGATAAAACATATCCTGCAAAGGATGATGAAGATGTGTTCCCTATTTCAAATGTAACTAATAACTCATTTACCTTTGAATTAGAGAAATCAGCCATATCACACACTCACCAAGCATTGACTGGTAGAGTTATACATCAAGGACTAAGAAAAGGATCGTCGGTATATATTTACAAGAGTGGTAATACTGTAGGTAGTACAGGTAATGATGCTATTGTGGATGGTGGAATTTATTTTGTAGATGATGTACTAGGTAAGAGAGTTAAATTAACTAGAAACCCAACCAATGGTCTTGGTGGTGACACTAGCATATACACAGACATTGATCCAATAACGTTTACTGCACAGAATTATCTTGATGGTACTAATGCTTTAGATGTAACAAATGCTGCTTATAATCCTACATCTGGTGTACTTGAATTAACTGTAGGTTCTGGACATGGATTGACTACTGCAGATAAGATTAAATTAAAGGAGAATTCCTTAACATTTACTTGTGACTTTAATAGTGATGGTAACACTACTAATAAAACATATCCACGTGCTGTAAATGCTGGTACTGCTAATGGTGCTGATTATGTTTACAACAAAGAGATACCTATCTTAGCTACTAGTACAACAACAATAACAATTAATGTTAATGGTGGAGAAGGTGCTGTTACAGATACTACTGCTCATGCATGGGCTGGTGGAACATCAACTGATGCAGTAATAATAATTAAGAAATTACCATATCTTGTTACTCCTGCACCATTTACATTACCTAATACTACTAATGGTGCTTATAGAGGTGAACCTAATGGTACTGATCCTGATCAGATTACACAATTAAACCCATACGGTGCATTCCCATACAAATATTCATATGGTGATGCTATTGGAGATAAAGTAGGTTATATAACAACTGATGTTGCTGCCAATACAACTGGTGGTGCAACAATAATTAAAGATGATATTGATTATGTAAATAGCAAGCTAACCTATGAATGGATATATAACCACGTTAAACCAGAGTTCTGGACTGTATATGAATACAGAGTTCCACGTTCTAGGTTTAGTGGAGAGAAAATTGATGGTCAAACTAGTTCAGGTGTACTATACTCTGACGTAGTTTACAGTAATGGATCCAATCACTTCCCAGGTGAGAAAGTTGTAGATGTAGCAACAGATTCTGCTACAACTAGAACGTCTAACTGGAACTTGAATCCAGAGAACGTAACCATGTACAAGATTGAATTCTCATGGTACGGTGCTGTTGGTGCTCTGTTCTTAGCATATGTTCCTTTAGATTCAGGTGAAGCACGTTGGGTACGTGTTCATCATCTAAGAGCATCTAACCAGTTAAAGGTTGCTTCATTAGGTAACCCAACTCTACCTATCACATACTATGTGTATGGTGGGGGTACACAGTTTGCTTATGGTTATAGAAATGACTATCGTGATCAGAACTATATTGCTGGATCATCATCCAGATCTGAATACTTAGTCAAGTATGGTGCTTCATACTACATTGATGGAGGTGACCGTGGTACGGTTCGTCTATTCAACTATGCAACTCCTGCTGTAGCAGATTTATATGGTAATACAATTACAGCAACTATAACTGCAGGTAATAATGAGGGTGTTGGAACTACACAAGATCCTGAACCTCATATCATAATACCTGCTGCTCTTGATGGATTAACAGTTAGTGCTGATTTAACTTTCTTAATGAATGCTACTGTTATAACTCCTAATAGAGAACCAGGAGTTAAGGTAACATGGGTAGATACTGGTAACTTAAAAGTATATTTAAATAAAAATATTGATAGTTCTGGTGCAGGTACATTTAAGTTTATCTTAGATAGACCTAAGATACTTCTTGGACTTAAGTGTAGAGAAGAAATTAACAGTGTTAGAAATAGAGTACAGGTTTATCCTACTCGCTTATCTATTGGTAACTCTGGAAGTTATGCAACTGTTAAACTACTTAAGAGTCCAGTATTCCAGACACAGGATACACCATCTGGTAGTTTCACTACAACATTAACTGTAGGTGCTGCACTTAACATTGGATCTATTGGTAAACCAACAGAGATCACAGGAATTAATAATGCAACATACTTAGAAGCTGGTCAGTCAACATATGGATATTTTAGAGGATTCTATGATGGTGATAGTTCTAACATTATAACTATATTTGGATTGCTACAACGTTCTGCAAGTGGTAATTATCTGTTTAATGCATACGAGAAGACAAATATTAATCTATTAATATACGGTGACTTCTTAAGGGCAGGAGAGTTCTATGAACCTAACCCAACTTCTATAGATGGTGGTTCATTTACACCTTCTGATACTCCTCTAACTGCACTCTCTGCTATATCAATTAGCACTGAGCAGAGGACACCTATACCTGGTACAGGTCAACAAATTACGACTTTGTTTACACCAGCTAATAGTGGCGAACAGTTCCCACTTCAACAGTTCTTTGACTACAATAAAGATTATCTATCATTCCCATTGACAGATGATGTAGAAACATTATTCGTTGTTGCAAGTCAATCTAGCACCTACAATGCAAGTAGTACTGCTACAACTATAACTGCTGCTATTACCTGGGAGGAACAATAATTGTGCCTGATAATATAGATGTCGATCAGACGTTTTCGGGTGAAAGTTTAAAAGGAAATTCACTTGATGTTAAAATTGGATATGATAAAAGAGCAGCGGCTAAGAGAGATCTTGCCGTTGTTCTACAAGACGTTGAAGGTTCACAATTAACAGATGAAGCTGGTAATGAGCTTATTACTGAGGTAGAAGGATTTGTTACTAGTGAATTAACATCAGAGAAAGCAGTTTCCGTTGTTGCACCATCTGAAACTAGATTAGTATCAAATTTCTTTACTATAGTATTTGGTAATTCTTTTCAAGTTAGAAGAAAAGATACATCAAGAACACCAGATTTTAAGAAGGACGCTTACGTAAAGGTTTTTAATCCAGATCCTACATGGAAAGCAATATTTAAAGGATCTAGAATACAGATAGCAACAGGTGATGCATTAACTGAAGATATTAATGGTGTTACTCAACCTGACGGAAATAAATTTGAAACTTTTATAGTAGAAAGTGTTCACGAGATACCAGCACAAAGTGGTATTAGTGTAATTACTGATGCTAATGGAAATGTAACATATGATTATTCTACTGATAATACAAGTGGAAACTTTGAAGTTCAGTTTAACTTAAGTAGTGATCCAAGTGTTGAAACTCCAGCACGTGAAGTTACATATATTAGAAGATTAATAGTAAAAGAAAGAACAGGTACATGGAAGGTAGAAGAAGTATTTCCATCTACTTCAGAAGTTAGTAGTACATTACTAGGTATTGACAGGGCAGAGACCCAGTTATCATTATTTTCTAATGTATCTACATATGGATTTAATAGTGATGAGTTTGTATTTTATACAGATAACCCAGCTACAGGACCATATGAATGGTCTCATAGATTTACAGAAAATGGAGAAAGAAGATATCCAGCAACTATTAATGAAGAGAAGAATGAAGGTGCATTAAGAGTATCTTCATATCCTGTTCCATATACATTTCCATATCCACCTTTAACAGTAAACTTAGATGATGCAGGTAACGATACTCTTGGATTACATAGCCCAACTGGATGGATCAAGTGGGTTAATTTTTGTAAGTTAGGTAAATCATTATATGAGTATTATAGATTCAGAAGAGATAGTGAACCAGCATCAGCTAATCCAGAATCAAATTATGTTAAGTATGACATCTTACTTTCAAGATTTCTTCCAGCAGTAACACTATGGGATGATAAAAGTAATTATGCTGGTCGATATTTTAATGATGATCCAGAAAGATATTATCTTCAGATTGATATTTGGACGAGAACATATCAGAAGATTGTAGCTGGTAACGAATTACTTAATCCAGTTACTGGTGATTTTATTAAGTTTGCAGATTTGCAAGGTTTACTTGATGGTGCACAAATACCTGCAGATGCTAATTGGCATTATGATATTAATGGATCTAATACTATACAGGGATTAGATTTAAGAGGAACAGGTAAAGATCTTAGACAAGATGCTGGTAGTGTTGAATCAAGTGTTGGTGCTAATCAAGTTCTTAATCCATATCAAGAGACATGGATTAATAAACCATTTAATAATGCAAATGCATCCCTTCAACCCACACAGGACGACTTTGTACCTGGTTATGGTGCAGTTGGTGGTCAGTATGCTTTACTGCAGTCCAGACAGGCATTTAGGTACCAACCAGGGCGTATTAGTGGGTATACTTATGGTACTAGAGCTTTCATGGATAAGACAGAAGGTTCTAACTATGGAGAATGGGGAATATATAATGACTTTGATGAATATGTATTCAGAAGAGAGGGTGCTAACTTCTATATTGTAAGAAGATCTAACATACCTTATGACACTAAGATGCTACAAGAATTGGGAGTAGCAGATGATCTCGGTACTGCAGATCCTAGTTTCGTTAGTACATACCAGAAAACTATTGCAGGTACAATTTATAACATGCAAGAAGTTAAACTGGGTAAAGAGAAATTTAATGGTGATAGTTTAAATGGTAACGGACCAAGTGGTTATCTATTAAACACTGACGAAATTACCATGTATAAGATTGAATTTGGTTGGTATGGTGCTATTGGTCTAAGAATGTATGCATATATTCCAGTAGAAGCAAATAAAGCAAGGTGGGTAGTAGTACATACGTTCGTTATTGAGAATAAATTGGATGTACCATCTATGGGTGATCCATTCTTTAGATTTAAGTATGAAGTTAGAATAGGTGATGGACAAGCTCCTGATCTAGTATCACCACAAGTTTTATATAAGTATGGTACTTCAATGTATATTGATGGTGGTGATGAAGGTACTGTTAATGTATTCTCTGAGACATCAGACATTAAACAATTAGGTTCATCTGGTGATTATACTACTTTGATGGGACTATATCCTAAAACTAATATTGTTAGTGGTGGTGGAGTTGCTATACCTAACAAGAAGATTATATTACCAAGGCAGGTCTCTATAACTGCAGATGGATTTGCTGAAATTAATATTACTAAGTGCACAGCATGTAGAGGTAATGCATTTGTGTATATGCCTAATATTAAGGCAAATCAAAATGGACAGATACGTAAGTTTGAAAAGTTAACTGATTCAACATCATCAGAAACTATAGCATTAGCACCTATTACATTTACAACAACTGCTATAACAGCAGATCAAGCAACTACTATACAGGTAGATGCAGGTAATATTCAATACCTAAGAGCAGGAGATAAATTATATGATCCTACTGCAATTAGTGCTTTAATACAAGATGCTCAGATAATGTCAATAACTGCTAATGGATCCAATTATGATCTTGTATTAGATGTTGCTCAAGGTGATGGTGCTGGTAATGGAATAGCACAAGGAACTACATTAACATTCCAACCTATCTTTATCACACAGGATAATGATAGAACAAAATTTAGTTTAGATGCATTAGATACTTATTCTAAAATAATATATCCAAAGATGTGGAATACCTATGTTGGTACTGGTAGTGGTAGTTTAGGTAGTAGTGGTATAGCAGGATCATCCGTTGATATGATAATGTATAAACAAAGTGATAGGTATGATCTTAAGTATGAAAGAAAGTTAGATCCTACTAAGATTGTAGCTAATACTGATACAGAACCATTCCCTCCTGCTGATTTCTTTGGGAGTGGTACTTTTGATGCTAGATTATCTTCACAATCTAGTATGGTTGCAGCATCACCTAATGCAGTATCGGGACCAATATCTTATTTTAAATTCTTAAATCCAGTACCAAGAGATACTAATCAATCATCTGCTAACTGGAGGGTGGGATTCACACCTCATAAACCAGTATATAATACTCTTACTGGTGAATTAACTGGATGGCAAAGGGCAGATACTGGAAATAATATATCAGAACTTAGAGGAGATCCTTCTTCACCAACAGCAACTGATGTTACAGTTTTACCAGACACTGAGTATGTGTATCTAGATTATCATGAGTATAATCAAGCAATTAATTATAGAGGATTAGAGCAAGGTGAAGATTGGTTTGCAAGAATACATCCATATACTCAAGATTTTAGAATAGGTCAACCAAAAGGTAGTTATAGTGGTATATGTTCAGAGTTAATATTACAAAAGAATGATCCTACTACTGTACCTGTAATTGAAAGAACAGCAGCTGAGTTAAGTGCTATTAACCCACAAAGTGGGGCATACCCAAAATGGTCATCAATGACAAGTAATGAAGCATCATCGTATTTAAGCACTAGTACATATTACTTACAGTCAACAGCAACAATTTATGGTGGTATTAAGGATCCAACTAATGGTCAGTTGGCAATATTTACTAATAATGTATTTGTTAAATCAGTATTTGTAGATGAAGATGCTAGTGGTGATGGAGTTCATGAGACAGAAGTTTTCATTAGATTTGCTGGACCTCAAAGAACTTATGTTACTTCAACGGGTGGAGAACAAACTACTTATTTTGTTATACCTATCAAATTATACAAGGTAGCTGATGGTCTTGCTGCCAATTTCCCTTTAGCAACTGCTAAGTTTGGTAATCAAGCAGGTTCTGATGCTGTATCGGATGGTGCTAGTGCATTTACTGTAGGATATAATAGTGTAACTATGAGAGCATGGTTCCAAGATCCAAATAATTCAGGTAGGTATGATGCTCCTAACAGTTATACTGCAGGTAGTGGTTCTACAGGTGTATTTGAATTTGATGCTTTCCCATTATATCCGTTCGTAGAATTTTATGATAATTCTGAAATCAGAGGTGCAGAGATACATGATATTAACTTATTAGGTGATATATCTACAGATAATCCTCAATGGAAGATTAATAAGATTGGTGGTACTAGTACTGGTACATATGATGCTGGTATTAATGCTCAAACAGGAGAATTAGATATCAATGGTAATGGTAATATAACTCAAACACCAGGTATTCCAGATGATCTTGTACCTCCTGCATTTACACAGGTAAATAGATTATCATCTTCTCAAGTTGATAGACAATCAGAGTCATTATTGAGACCTGGACAGACAATGACGACTCTATATATTAATGATGAGACACAAATGTTTGATCTAACTGATATATTTGGATTTGATAGAAAGGTTATCACTCCTGATATAGTTAACACTGAAGCAGTATTCATTACTGGAAGATCGTTAGATAATACTAACATTGACGTAACTATTAATATTACATACGTAGAGCAACTGTAACATGGCATCAGCACTTGCAAATAAGGTATTATTTGGACTTAAGGTTCAGTTTAATTTCTCTGATATTGAGTCAAAAGCTACTGCTCTTAATAACTTAGGTTTAGATATAAGAGACCTTGAAGTTATTAGAGGTATATCTGGTAGTATTAATAAGGTTGATTTACAAAACGTATCTGGTCTTGATACTAATTTAACTAGGTATCTTGATAGATTAAAAGCAGATACAAGTAGATATAAAAGTTTAGTTGATAATTTGGCAGGGTATAATTATGCAACTAAGGGTAACTTAGAGGCATATGGTCCTGTATCTGGTGGTGCAGTAAGGTTTAAATATATTCCTAATGATGGTGGTGTTGGACAGAATGCAAGTAATCTTAAGTATGGTGATATATCAACTTCTAGGGTAAGTTCATGGAGTAGTGCTACTAGTGATGAAACTAATTTAACTCAAGCAATATCATATGGTGGATCTGTACAAGTTAAGCGTGATTTAAAAATAGGTCAGGCATCTGCTTTCGCACCTCAAAGTAGTGAGTGTTTACTTAATGTATTAGATACTCCTGAACCAATTAGGTTTACGACTGAAGTTGCTACAGATATGATTAAAGTTAATATCAATGGAACTGAACAATACATATATGCTATGCGTGGTATTCCATTCATATTTACTACAGCATTTAAAACCATTGCAATGGATTTCACATTTGGTGCATTCCAAGTTGGTGGTGTTAATCAGTCACCAATATATACATTCAAAGCAACAGATGATTCTGAACCAGAGATAGTATCACAACCAGCTGCAGTTAATAATACTTTAAGTCAATTAAGATATAGTGCTCAGTCATATAAAGAAAGAGATATAAGAGTATATTTCCCACCAAAGAATATTAAAGCAATAACAGGTAATGGTATAAACCTTAGAGAGTTACCAGCTGCTAAGTTCCAAGGATTAGAATCAATAACCTTAGAGAGTAATCTATTAGGTGAGATGCCTGATTGGAGAAATATTAATTATATCTACACTTTGTATCCTGGTAGGAGTCCTGCAGTTGATCCTAGTCCATATAAAAACAGTTTAAGTAATGGTGCTGATACTTATGCTGCACCAACAACAGAATTAACTAGTATTAATCTAAATTACAATCCATTATATCTCTCAGAAGATGAAGATTTGATGGATTTTGGTACTAATATTACAGAGAGATTTCCAAGTGATTTAAGAACTCTTAGTATTCATGGAACATATAGAGAGGATTCTAAATTCCATACAGCAGATACATCATTAGTAATATATGCTGGACAATCTAATAAAATTGTTCCAGGTAATGCTAACAAATTTAGTAATGATAATGATTATGATTTTATTAACATTGATCCTGTAGCAACACAAGAATATCCATTTGATAATTTAGAATCTGGATTAACAGTTAAGGGTATATTTTATGATAAGCAGATAGTAAATGGGTATTGTTATATCTACGTGGATGAACCAACAGTTAAACTTAGTGGTGTTGACGTAACATCATCAACTACTTTTAGTGGTACAGGATTTGGACAAAGAGGATTCTTACAACCATTAGATATTAGAACTAGATGTCCTAAATTACAGAATTTCTATATGGGTAGAAGTGGAAGTCAAGTAATATATCAAACTGCACAATCACAATTCCCAAGTTATATAAATTCATTTGTATATACAACTGGTCTTGAAATAGCACCTAGAGTTAATATTAAAAACATCGAAACATATTATATAAGGAGTAATGGATTTAGTAGATTAGGTGATGAGTTTGAGAATCCAAGTACTTACTTAGATAGTGGTGAAACTAGTGCATTGAAATCATTTGATGTATATGATAATGATGGTTTAACTTCTCCTAATCTTGATTTCACATTGATGACAGATATTAGAAGTATAGTTATAGGTGATACTAATCTTCCCATACCACTAGGTCTCCCAGATAAGACAACACTTAGTAGTGTATCGTGTACTTATTCAAGATTTCCTACTAGAAGTGATACTCCAGTTTGGAACAATGATGGTACAGGCAGTGGAGTTATAGGTGATGGTAATCCATCAGATGCTAATAACTTTTTCTTCTCAACTAAGGAAGCTCCAGATAAGAACGGGTATGTATTTAAAGGATGTACGGGATTAGGATCATTCTCATTTTATTCATCAAGGATGGATGGATTCTTCCCCAAATTGATTGGTAATAATGGTTTAACTAGTATTGATTTACGTAATACTTCAATTGAAGGTGGTAGACCTCAAGGTAATGAAAATGGTGGAACACATGGTAGAAGATATATTATGTGGAATGATACCTTTGAAGATGCTCAAGCTATAGCAGAAATAAGAATACGTAGTAGTGTTCTTGGTAGAAATATTGGTGTATATGATCCTGTAACACAGACATATTCTCAAGCAGCATTTGAAGGTGCTACATTTAATTTACCAGTACTAAACACATTAGAGATATTATGTCCAGAGAAAAGGATTAGAGGAGAGTTCTTTGATCCATCACAAGCACCATCATTACAAACATTAATTTCATATTCTACAGGATGGGGATTAGATGTAATAGACCAGCAGGGTAATGTAATAGGAGCACAGTTCCCATCATTTGCTGGTAATGCTGCTATAAGATATGTGAGATTAGAAGATAATAACTTTACTGGTAATTTGTCACTAACTAATCTTTCTAATTTGAATGAGTTTTATGTTGGTGCAAATGATATAAGTGCAGTAACTGGATGGTCATCACTACCTTCATTAGAGGAGTTCTCTATGTCTGGTAATCCTAATTGTGGACCAGATCTTCCTAACTTTAGTGCAGGTTCTCCTAATATTAAAAACATTGCAGTAAATAACTGTAATTTTATAAATTATACTGATGGTACATTTAGTACATGTACTAGAATAAGATCAGTTGATCTCCAAGGAAATGGATTTAATGAAGATGCTGTTGATACTATTCTTAGCGATCTAGTTGATAACTATAACAATGCTCCAAGGAGTGGAGTTATAATTAATTTGAGAGGGCCAGGAAATGCAGCACCAAGTGCTGATCCAGTAGATATACCAACAGAGAGTACTACATTACTTGAAACTGAATCAATAAGTGTTGATCAAGATCAGTTTACTGAAGCAGGATACTTTATTACAGTACCAACTCCTGGACCAGATGGTATACTTGGAACTGAAGATGATGGTACAGAACAGCAATGGGTTGCAACACCACAGGATCCTCAGTACGTCTTCTACTTAGCTACTGCTAATATTAGAGATGGATTTGATCCACCAGGTCAAACAGATTATGAATATGAAACTAGGATATTCTTAGATGGTATTGATATAACTAGTAATGGAACTATAACTATTGATTATGCAGGTGATGTTATAACATTTAATGGCAATAGTCCTGGTAATGTTGTTAATTACCCACCACATGGATCTATAATTTCAATAGAAGTTTGGCAAACTATCTACGGAACTAGAAGAGAATATACAGGTGGTATTGTATTAAAGAATTTCCTCATAGCAAGAAATTGGATCCTTAGGACAGAGTAAATGGCTAATCAAGGTTTTGTAAAGACACTCAATTTAGATGAAATAAGTGATGGTTCACAAACCATCCAGAACTTAGCAGGTGGTACAGTTGATGCTGACCTGAGAGTATTTGCTGGTCTTTCTAAGGAGAGATCACAATTATTTTGGAATAGATTTAAGAATTCAACAGAGATTAATCAATCAGTAGCATCATTGAAGAATGGTACTCAGTTTATGTGGGATACCAACTACACATATACTGATGATGATGCCATTTATATTGAACCGATTAATATTTTAAGAGATTTTGTAGCATCATATATTGGATTTGATGAAGGTGGTGTTGAAATCTTAAATCCACTAGGTGCTAATGATTTTAACTTTGATATTGGTGAAGGATATCCAGAAGGACATTATCTTGTTTCTTTATCTGGTGGTACTGGTAGTGGTGCAGAAGCAGAGATAAAGATAAATTCAAATGGTAATGTATACTCAGTTAAGATAACAAATAATGGAACTAACTTCTCACAGGGAGATAAACTAGTATATAGTGGTGTGCTTACTGCATATCAAAGTGTTAATGATTATGCAAATATTTTTAATCAAGGTGTTGGATTTGTAATTAGAATAACAGCATTACCATGGACTGCAACAGCAGTAGGAAACTTTGCATGGGATGTTGATGCTATTGATACTAAAGATTTAAGAGTTACATTTGATAATTGTAATACAAACTTAGATGGTACATATACTATTGATAAATCAGGTGGAAGAAATGTTTGGGGAGTACCCAATAATGCATCTACGCTTCCTTATGATATTAATAGGCAGATAACTGTACAAGAGAAGATAAACAATAATTTAGAAATATATGATATTGATGGTGATGGTAGTATTACTGCTAGTGATAAAACATATCTGGAGATGTATATTAATGGTGATAATGAAGCAACTTTCACCACATATATTCAGAATAATCCAGTACCTGCAGGATCAACTAGACAAACAGGACCAGCGATATACAGATATATTGCAGGTTTAGCACCATCTGTATTGGACGTAGATGGTACTGGTGTTGCTAATGCTGTTGATGTATCTTTGTTTAATTCATATGTAACTGGTGGTGGTGTGGTATATGAGAGGAGAACAGCAATACAATCAGCTACTGGACTGCAGAATTCTGGAGCACTTAATCATGCTATAAGTGTTACATGTAAGATACCTAGAAACCCAGGAGATGTTACATCTCAGATTGGTGACATTTATAATACTCCATACTTCTTTATTGAAAAGGAACAAACTGGAGATTGGGTAAACATATATAATAACTTTGATAAGTATGGAACACAACAAACATGCACAACATCAGAAGCAGATTATATTAACACTAGTATAGGTGTACTAAAGACAGATTTTAGTGGTCTTATTGATACAGAGTATAGAATAATAGATAAGTACGTTATTAGTGGAGTATATTATGTGAAGATAGTTGCCAGTGGATTTGGATTTATGCCTGGTATGAATTTTGGCACTAATCCAACATTAAATGCTTCTATTGGTGTACCAGTATTCAATAAAAGTTCAGAGTATGGTGTATTTGACTCCGATGGTTCTAGTAAGTTCTATCTTAGAACTAACCCTCGATCTGGGATAGATTCAATTAAAGATATGGTTCTATTTGCTACAAGTTATTACCTATATCCTGCTGAGAGTTCACAGTATGCAAATACAGCAGTACCTACACTAACATTATTACCTGATCTAGTATTCAAGAGAGATGACTCTCTAACTTTATCAAATATTCAGAATTTAGAAGTACCAGAGATTTCAGACGATGGAGATAATCAATATAGTACTGCAGGAGGATTTAGTTATGGAATAACTGATGGATATGCAGGAGAACTTGCTAACATCACAGATAATGTTGATGAGTCAATATATCTTAGAGGTACCAAGTATAGAATTGATAGAAACTTATATTATCAGAAAGAGATTAGAATCAATGGATTTGTTACATCATATGATCCTGATGAATTAAACATATCACAGACAGATCTACTTACCGATCTATCACCAGGAATATACATTAGTAGTTCTTTATCACAAATAACTAACCCATTAGCATCTGACTATGCCAATAAGACAAGATCATTCTCTAGTGACTTCAACCCATGGACTGCTATCCCTACTAATCAAGAATTATATACACAGTCATTGAATGTAACTATTAACGATCTAGTATGGACAACAGAAATTGGACTGGATGTTGGTACACCAGGAAGTAGATTTAGTTATACTGGTAATGATACCTTCAGTGCTAACTTTGACACCTCAAACAATACTGCATATAAACTAAAGATATTAATAAATGGTGAGGTATTCTATTGGATAATGAAGAAGAGTTAAACTCCTCTTATTATTTTATCTAACGTTGAGTTATCATTTGGTGTTGGTGCATTAGCAAGCAATAAATCATATTTAACACCACCAAACATAATTTGGAACTTCTTATTAACTGGTGCAGTACCTATATCTGCTAGGTTGGTTGGACTAATAGAATATATGTTTGCAATTGGATGTGTACCACTTAAACTTCTAACATTAACTAGACCATCAATAGTCATGTCTGGTTCTAATGCAGTAGTAGATAATCCTATTGGAGAACTATCAAATGGTGGAGATGTATCCAATGGTGGACAACATAACTCTCTATTGTCAGTAGTATTAGCGAAGGTAAACACTGACAGTTTGTTAGTACCATTTTGTAATATATTCCATACTAACTGATTACCATCATTATCAGTTGATTCAGTAGCATTAGTATTAACTAATCTAAAGTGACCATTGAATTTATCCTCTACAGTATTAGTCATTGGCACCATTTCATATTGTTTTCTTCTGTAGTGGAAATACTTGAAGTTATCACTTAATGAATTACCAGTTATCTTGACTGGTCCTTCTTGTGCTTGTAAGAATAATGATTGCTGTGTTCTACCACTACCATTTGATATACCAGTATCACCACTAGGTGAAGGATTAAAACTACCATCAGTGTTAGCCCATACTGAGTGAATGTCTTGGAAGTCATTGAAATCATTAAACCACCATAGATCACTACCTATCTTTCTTATATAATTACCTGCTTCTAACCTATATGTTGTACTAGGTGCATTGGGTGAAAAGCTATTAAGGTTAGCAAAGTATGCTGTTTCAGTTGCTGTTAGATCGAATGAACTGGTAACTCTCCAGAATCCAGTTGTATTACCACCATTAGCAGTAGTAACACCACTAGTATTAGTAATATCACCATTATTTGAGTAATTAGAAGGACCACCTTGTATCTGTGTTGTATATCCTTGTATATTCCATGCAGATCCTGAGTATGATCTAGGATTAAATGTTCTATTTCTTACTAGACCAGTAGCATCACCAGCACCAGGAGATGACTCTGGTATTACAAAGCTATCTGCATTAGATTGCCATCTACTACTTAGTTTAACAATATAATAATATTGACTATTACCACTAGATCCATCCCAGATACCACCACTTATTTTAACAAGTCCTTTAATCCAACCAATTGGTATAGATGTACTACTTGCTATTGATGTTATACCTTCCTCAATAGCATTACTACGTGCACCTAAACTAGGTGCAGTAGCATCTCCCCACAATACTTTAACTACACTATTATTGAATGTATTATTCATACTATTATTGTAGTTAGTTTGATCAACGTCATTCATATTAGGTTCTAATAACCATTGAACTGAGGCATTGTTATTATTAATAGTTTGTACATTACCAGAGTTATTATTAATGAAAGCATCTAACTGACTCTCAGTATTACCAGATCCATTTGTTGCTGATATTGCAATGAATTGTGTGTCAGTAACCTCTCCACTATAAGCATGTTGTCCACAACCACTATCAGTACAGAATGCTGCTAGTGGTTTTGTTATGTCTATACCTCTATCATAATATACTGCTATCAATGTATCAGCACTAAGTGATACTGATGTGTCTAGTATAAATGTACCAGTTTCATTAGCAGCATTATAATCTACCTTAACTATTCTTACATAACTCCCTTGAGTTGCAAACTGTGGTGAGGTAATAACGTGACCTATTTGTGTCTCTGCTGCATTACCTTCAAAGTTCCAACTGTTTCCACTACCACCAGTTATTTTTAATGTACATACAAATCCTTTATGGTCTAATATGTAAACTGGTCTACTTACAACACTTGCTGTTGCCTTTTGACTACTAATAACAGTAGCAGTACCAAATAGTTTCTCATTAACTCTACTTCTATGTTTAAATTCATTTGTACCACTAATCCACGCTTGACTAGTTGAGTTATCAACAATATAGTTACCTGTTTCTATTACAGATTGATCACTAACATCAACTGCTCTTGATCCTTCTGGTATTGTTGCTGTTATTGACTTAGCAATTGTATTCCAGTTAACAGGAGGATCATACTCAGATTTGATTGGTAATATTGAGAACAGCATATTATACTGGTCGCCTTTATTAATTAGTTTAGGTTTACCAAATGCTCTCTGATCTATACCTATTTCTCTACTCGTACCACTATGACTTATAGAGTTATCTAAGAATCTCTTGAAGTCACCTATCTCATAGAACTTATATCCTCTCTCATATAGAAACTTGTAGTTGAGAGGACCAAAATCACCAGCAGTTTCAGATTTATACCACAATACCCATGCTTTATTTGATGAATCAGATTTTATATCTTCTTCTTTACTCCAGTATGTCCAATCAATAGAATAATCAACTGCATTCTCTAAGAATTGTTCAATCTTTATATATTTGTATGGTGCTACTGCTTCACCATATCTTGCCACATAATATAATGTCAATGTTGGTGTGTTAGGAAGTTGATCATTGGGATCACCAAACGCTCCAGTACCAGCGTCAATAGTATCATCTAAGAAACCAGTGTTTCTTATCTCTTGTATTCTCTCTGCTGTAGTACCACTATACTTTAATTGACCACTAAGTACATCAGCATATCCATATTGGTCATTAGTATCAGATAAGGAGATACTATTATATGTTGAGGACATTTCAAGTGTTACATTTCTAGTACTAGCACTCAATCCTGTTATTTGATATCTTCTAACAACATATGCTGGTATTTGTGTACCAGGATTAGCATCATCTTCTACTGTATCAGTTGATCTTCTTCTATAGTCATAGATATAATCTTCAATCATCATCTGTTGAAATAGTTCTTCATCATTGATATTAATAGTGGATGTTGTACCATCATTACTAATAGCAGTAAAGTCAGAAGGTTCAATAGTTATCTTATGTTTTACTCTATTCAAATATGTTTTGAATGGTCTTCTCTCATATGGGAAGTATCTTGCAGTACCATTATATCCATTAATAGTGTTACTAGGATCATTTATTGTTGGTATTGATGTGTAGTTGACATTATTCAAGTTAAAGTCAGTAGTTGCTTCAACAAAGAATATAGTTTGACCTGTTACTAAGGAAGGATCTTGTGGTTTAGCACTTGGATCTGTATCAGTTGGACAAAATATTGAATACTGTCTTGCTTGTAGTGGTCCTTCATCAATCTCTAGGTATATTATATCTCCAGTTTGTAATTGTACGTTATCTTCACATACTACCTTAATCCATCTTCTAGTACCATCTAATAACCATGTCCTTAGATTAGTTAAATATGTGTCTAATGTACCAGAGAATACACCATTACTATCTTCCCATGTTACATCTACCTTTCCATACTTTAATGGTGAGTATGATGGATAGAGAGGATGTTGGAATCTAAATGTACTAGAACCAGTAGTTCTTAACCAGAAATTAGCATCACCTGATTCAGTAGGTTTAAACATACCTTGCCAGTTAGCACCACCAAATACTGATACGAATGATGTTTGTACCTTATTACCATAGATGAACTGACCTTGTTCCCAGAAGTTATCTGTAATACTCTCATCTTCGCCAGTTAATTCATTTAGTACTGGACTTAGATATGGATCCCATTCATTATACTCATGTACCCATGTAAATCCATCCTCTGTGCCATACGTATGAGTTAGTTGACCATTAGCAGTGACTCTCTCAGCACCATCTGATGTTCTGTATAAATTGTTACCAGATCTTACTATTTGTTGTGATGGATTTATATCTTCACCATACTTTTGGTCTAATTGTAGTGTTGGTGCATCTCTTATAACATCACCAGTGTCATAATATTTGACATCAGGACCATCTCCACCATTGAAGAATGGTTCACCAGTTGAGAAATATGCTGTATCTAATCTATTCTTTATCTTAACAAGTGGTCTGTATACAATAGGATTACTACTATTATCAATAGTGGCAGGTGGTCCTGGCAATACTACAGTAAATGATAAAGTAACACCATTCAGTGTGGAAAACGTGGATGCTGTTATATTAGTAATATAAATGTTCTTGATAGGATCAAGGTCATCAACCGTGAATGAATCACTACTTCCAATCATGGAAGGAGTCGCTAAGATATTATTTAATGCTGTATTTGGTGAGAGAAGATCACCTAAGTTCTTGTCCCTTCTTAGACCTTCTCTTTGAAATGCCTTTAATGCCATGCCACTCAGGGTTGCCTTTTTCTAGTATTTATGCTATTGTAACATCAAATCTCATATTTATATGGACTTTAATCGGTACAGGACTAATCTGACAGGTCAGTTGTCCAAAATTAACAACGAAATCATTGAATTGGAGGAGAATCTCGCTCAATTGAAGGAACTACGTGCTCGTGTACGTGGTGGACTGGAAGTATTAGATCAACTGGAGAAGGATGAACCTGAAGAGGTAGAACCACCAACAGTACAGAGACAAATACAAGAGGATATAGAGGAGTTAATAGGTGCAAAGGTACCAGCAAGACATGGAAAGGACATGGACACTATGTAAACTGTCCACTCTGTATTGACTAGGTGCTATCATCACACTATAATAAGTACATAGCAATCAAGGGAATCAACCATGACAACATTATCACCTCAAGCACAAGCAAAGCAAACCATTGCTGAGAATGTACTTAAGTGGACTCAAGACCTCTGTGACTGGTTAGAAGCAGATGTTATTCGCAATGACATGAGATATGTTCAGAGAAACCTTGATGAGTCATTTGAAGGATCATGGGAGCACCAGTACTACTCCACTAAACTTGAAACAATCAAGAATGGTGAGATGATACCTTCACACAAGTTTGTCATCGAGACAGGTCGTAGATACCACAAGATCATCATGTTGGATCCTACTCCAGATGGTCAGCAGAGTGTCCATGCATTTGTTGACAAGAACACTGGTGAAGTTTACAAACCAGCAGGATGGAGAGCACCAGCAAAGCATGTTCGTTATGATCTTAGATTGATCAGAGACAGGCAAGTGCTTGAAGTCAAATGTGACTGGGCAGGTGGTTATCTTTACATGAGATGAAACTACTAACAACAGGCAGGATTATCGGATCATTCTTGATAGTTTCTGCCTACTTCATTGTTTTACATGTATCAGCATCACTAGGTGCTGCTATGCATCTAATAGCAAATGTAATTAGCATACCATTCTTTATCAGAACTAAAGCACATGATGTGGTAATTATGTTAACCTTCTTAATCATCATTTCACTTACTAAATTATTATCATGAACGTAAATCGTTACACAAGAGCAGGACGTGAAGGCAAATGCATTGAATGTCCTGATTGTCAGAATCAAGCAGTAGTATGGCACTTTGCTTGGTCAGCACTTACATGTAGTGAGTGTGAAACTTCACATGATAAGTATGATTGGAAAATAGCAGCATGTGAGTTATGAGGAAACGTAATCTAGATAACATTCCAGATGGAGTATGCAAATGCTCCATTTGTTTTGTGACTAAACATAACACTGAGTTTCCGTACTATGCAAATCAGTTCTATAACAAGGGATCTGAGCATCCATGGACTGGTAAACGTAGACGAGTGAACACTAATTGTTATTCATGCACTAAGGTGAAGGCAGCAGAGCGTACAGCAATACGGAAGAAGTATAAACACATCAAACCACCAGCATATGGAACACCATGTGAGTGTTGTAATAAACCTGTTTATCCTTCCAAAGAGCAAGTACCAGATGGTATACGAGGAACTTGGGTGTGGCAATTAGATCATTGCCATGAGACAGGAGAATTTCGTGGTTGGTTATGTAAACAATGTAACACTGGTCTAGGTAACTTAGGAGACAATCTTCAGTCATTGCAACGTGCTGTTGCATATTTACAGAAGACCAATACATTGACGAATATATAAGTGTATGATAGAATGACAATGAACTGGAGCACTCCCATGAACGAATCAACACTTGATCTATTCTGTGAAAGAGCAGACAAAGAAGCACATGCATTTGCAATGGATATAGAGTCCAAAGCAGCAGCATTAGAGATAACAGTTGATTATTATCTGGAAGAGTTCCATGATATCCAACTAGAGCATGTATGGATTGAGGAAGAAGAAGATGAAATTGAATGAACAAGAGTTATTTGCTCTATTATCAGGTTTAAATCTTCTATCATCCAAGGAAGAGAACCTATTACAAGCAGATGTTAACCTTCTTTATCATAAGATAGAGGAAGCATATTATAATGCAAAGCGAATCCATCACTATGAGTGTGACATATGAAAATCAATCCCAATAAACCATATCTCTACAATCCAAATCAAGAGATGAAATATCTCAAACGTGCACTAGAGAACCAACATCTGTATGAAACAGATGAATTGAGAAAGATTAAAGCAAGATTGACAGAATTACGACAGGAAAGAGCAGAACCTAATCAAACAGGACTAGGTTTTTTATGACCACTGTAAACCCTCCACAATCGCCTAGAACCATGTATGAACCCAATCTACCATACGAAGTACTTAAACAGGCATTAATTGCTGATGCTGAGTATTGGAATGGCATACAGACACCATATGATCCTCCCAAAGAGAGACCATATCTAGGTGAGGATATGACAGAATATGATGACTATCCTGATACAAGTGATGGAGAGGAATATTGAAATGTATAACCTATCACGTGAGCAAGTTAAGATATTATCTACCCTTATTCACAAAGAACTGTTAGAATACAAGCATGTCCCAAACAAAGAAGGAGGATCTTTCTATAACCTCCTCACCTCTACTCTCAAAGAATTGGAGACCAGTCAACAAACTACTGGATCTACAAGTGGGAGATCGAGTACTGTATGATGATCGCTCCTTAGGTACTGTTACGTTCAGAACCGAAGGATGTCGTACTCATTCTAGAACATTCCCCGAACAACTCACTATTACTCTTGATGGACAACACTATGGAATCTGCATCTACGAATTCTGCAAAGGATCAATTAAGTATGATGGAGGAACTTGACTTATCAGTAGAAGCATTCTGGAAGTCAGCATTTCCACCTAAATATCAAGTAGATCTAATACAAACAGTATTAGACATGGATTTACATTTGACAAGATATCCATCACTAGTAAGGATATGTGATTATTATGTACAAGAAGGTTTATGCTATTATGTCCCATCCTAACGAAACACCATCATACTATTGTACTGTCTCCAATGGACGAGCACAGTTAAGATCTAGTGCTAGGACAGGTGTGATACAGACATTTGGTTCAAACATTGAAACTGCAATAGTACAAGGTCAAGCAATTATTGCAACCAGTTCCAAAGGTGTTACATATGAGTATGCAATTGCTAATAATTATGCTATACTAAAGAGAACGTTTTGGAGGTAAACCCCAGTGACACTAAAGTATGCTGTATTATTCAAGAGAGGAGATAGAACTCCTAATCTAGATGAACTGTTTGATGATAAGGATCAAGCGGAACGTAGGTGTGAGGAGTTGCAACATATGTTTGACTGGATGGAACAACAGTCAGGAAAGGCAACAGACCATAAGGATGTCTATGTGGAAATGAGAGATTTACCTTAGTAGTGTACGTTTGTACTATTCTTTTAAAAGGTTAAATTAAATATAGGTAAGTTTTCCACAAATATTGTATAACCTGTGGAAAAGGTGTGGAGAACTGTTGGCTTAGCGTGCCGCCACCCGATTGTCAAGTTTTTGTGTGACACCTCCGAAACTGGCACAAAGGGACTTGACAGGTGCTTTTCCACAACCCTGTGGAAAACTGCAACTTATTGACAAAACTGTGAGAAACCTCAGTAATGGCTAAATATTAACAAAAGTTATAGTTTCTGAAGATTATGTACTATATCTTAAAATTAGAAGGAAATCACCTAAAGTTGTGGAATCCTGCAAAACGATCATTTTTAGAAGAACGTGTAAGTCCTTACTTTTCTTATGAATTGGCCCACAGGGTGTGGAAAAGATTAACTGTTAATTCACGTAGGTATAATCCATCATTTGTGAAAGTAGTGAAAGTTACTACTTTTAATACTTTATGTGAAGATTTTATATTTAATCCTACCATATCATATGGACGTGGTATAATAAGAGGTGAGAACCATAATGATAAAGGAGAGATCAGAGGTGCCAACTACAATGACAAAGGACACACTGAGGTTGGTGAGGTTGGTTGGATGAAATATACTGACAAGTTGTACAATAATGATACCATGGATATTGAGGTTAGACCATCCAGATAGGACAGTTGGGCAACTGGCACAACATGCTTGACAAATGCATTTAGATGTGTTATATTAACAATGTAGACAAATTAGTAA
>Ga0163179_10000455_pt1 | contig 29913 bp, 33 predicted proteins | sample AtlANTMetagenome_FD_109643 | JGI IMG/M metagenome (GOLD analysis project Ga0163179, IMG submission 109643) | Marine eukaryotic phytoplankton communities from the Atlantic Ocean - Atlantic ANT 2 Metagenome | ecosystem: Environmental > Aquatic > Marine > Oceanic | place: North Atlantic Ocean...
ATCACGAACCTGCTGGTTTTTTTCTGCACGTTCTGCCTTCGCAGTTCTCACGGAAGCATTTGCATCGTCACGAATCACCTTCTGGCGCTGAACTTCTGAAATCAACTCGCGAACTTGGCTGTTGTACGTATTTCTGGTGCCGATGAACCCTCGCATTTTATCGTTTAGGCCATCGCGATTTTCACGACTGGTCGTGGCTTTCTTATCGACGATTTTGCGAAGATCTTCAAGCTTCGGGAGAATCTGTTGCATCAGGGTCACCTCGTCGTTCTAGACACGTTAGAACATCGGTAGCCTTCCCAACTGGCAATGCCATATAATCGCTACTCTCCGCCATCGCCCCCTATGGGGGCGTTGTATATCCGCTGAACTGAATCTTAGAGAACGATTAAACCCCGCCCGTGGAACGGGTGAATTGATTCACATGTTCATTGATGGAATGCCTGGGATGGAACGAGTATTGGCCACTGATGTCAACGCACCCTACCTCACTCTGGTCACAGGACCACCGGGTGCGATGAAGTCCTCATTTTGCTTGTCACTTGCGTCCAATCATCTCCGTCAATCGGGCGGATTCGGCTTGTACTGTACTGTTGAGGAAACCACCAGCAGCTTGTTACGCGCATCCCACTCACTTGGACTTTCATTGCCACAGAATCTTCAAATTACTGATTTTACGGAATTGCGGAATGAAAATGAAGCGATGGATTATCTCAAATTCACGCAAAAAATGATTGAGCATTTCAAGCGAGAACGAGGAGATGCATTTTCGGTTTTTGTACTGGACTCACTCGGTGCAATTTACAGTTTGACGAGTGTTGATGAAGAAATGCGTAAACGCATGTTCAGATTCTTTGAGTTTTGCAGGAGTCACAACTTGCACACATTTGTGATTACAGAACGGCAAGCAGGTGAGAATGCGGAGCTTGAGGGGAACGAAGGTTTCCTCGCAGATTGCATCCTAAATCTTGGCCTTGATCGTCGTAATGGTCAAATTGTCCGGACTTTACAAATCGAGAAGATGCGACACGTTCGCCACTCTATGGAAAAACAAGCGATGGAAGTAACTGGTGCCGGTGTTAGTTTGCTGGGGCCACTATTTGATTAGGGTAAATCTAGGATTCTAATTGCTGCATCTTGTAAAATTGTGCGCACCATGCCCACGTTGACATTGTGCGACGCGACGACAAGTAGTATGCGATTTTCATCAACACGATTGGAGAGCAATATTGCTTCACTGGTTCGGACCATCATCCTTGCAGGTACTTCCTCCGCAAGTTGGTCTAGGCCATGCCAAATTGCGGCAATGGCTTCAGCATCTTGGTTGTCGGGAGCAAAAGTGATAGGCAATGCATCAGGTCCAATCAATCCAATCCACTGAATCCCATCAAGCCCGAGTAAATCATCCATCAATCGGTCTCGCATGAATTGGCGTAAACGAGGAGGGGCATCATTGTGACGATGGTTGAATTTGTAACGGTCCCGTCATCAACCAACCATCATGTCCTCGATAGAATCCTGTGATGTACCCTCTTGGCCGAAGCCCTCTACGATGATACAATTGAATCGCAGATGCATTGTCTTGACGGACTTCAAGTTGAACACGCTGAATCCCACAACCTTTTGCGGCGGCAGCAAAGGTAGACCAACCGATTCTCCCAAGCCCCTTTCCCTGCATTTTTTTGGATATCGAGAAAGCCAAAACTCTTGCAGTATATTGGTCAAGCAACATGACCCACAAGATCCCATAATCTCTATTCCCTTCTGAGAGTACCCAGGTCCCGAACCTCTCATCCAAAGGCAATTTTCTCAATCGTTTGGTGTCGTACATTTCTCCAGTCGTATCATAAATCAACTTCTGCGCACGTTTCAAACGCTGCTGGTTCCAAAGATTCAGTGGTGGGCTTTGAATCCATTGCAGGTTTGCCAAAGCATCACCGTTGCCTTCGCTCACGTTCGTCAGTGTTTAGTGTTCGTCGTCTGCCTCGTGCAGCACCCACCTGACGACGTTTTGGTTTCTTTGCTGCTTCAGCTTTCTGTTTCTCCTGCTCTTTGGATTGCTCATTCAATGATTGTAACCCACCGCTGTTGAGTAAAGCACCTAAGTCTTCCATGGTCAAGTTCCCCCCACTACTCGCGCGTGATTTCACATCTTCAATTCGAATACCAATCGACCTTTTCGAGCGCTTATCTGATTTCTTTTGCATGCGTGAGAAGGCTTCCAATCGTCCTCTTTCTCTCCGCATCTTCTTCAATTCAGAGCGCTGTAACTTAATCGCATCGAGCATCTCAGCAATCCGATCGTTGAGTTTTCGGATCTCTTTTGGGTTTGCCTTCTGCCCTGGATCTTCTTCACGTGCTTCCTCTGCGATGACTTTTCGCTCATCACGCAACTTGTCTAATTGTTTCAGTTTTTCATCTTGATTTCGCAGCAAATCAATGTATTGTTGATGTAATTCGTTACCTCGAACTTTTTTGCTATACATCGCTTTGAGTTCAAAGAAGAATGAAAACAACTTGACTTCATGGTCCCGATTTGGCATCTTTGACAAATCATTTGGAATCGTGGCTAGACGCCGGTGTGTTTCGGAAAGACGTTGCTCAATAATCTCAAGCGGAGGTGGAACATTTTGGTTGATTTGATCTCTTTCAGCCTTGGTTTTCTGTGCTTTGGAACGAATTTTTCTGAATTCATTGAGTAGCTCATTTCGTTCCTTGCTATTGCCGCGAGTAGTTTCTTGAATCGTTCGTAGTGACTGGACAAGCGCGATTTCGCTTTCCCGCTCCTGTTGCATCCGCTGTATTTCCTTTTCACCGGCTTCAATTCCTGCTTTGGTGGAGCTGATTTTCTCTGAAATCTCTCCCTTAGAAAAGTCCTGCAGGTCATCGAATAGGCCATCCTTGTGCACGGGCTTACGACCACGTCCTTTTTTTACGGACGTCATTCTTCTTCACCTCGATTTACATCTTTGGAGGCGATTGGTAAATCGGCACTGCGTCGACGAATACTCGATGGTCCACCTTCTTCGACATTGTTGGCTGATTTTAGGAGTTCATCGAATCCATTCTCCAGTGTATTTTTCCAGAAATGAATGGCTGATTCAGATTGCTTGATCAGTGCACGAGATCGCTCAACTTGGCGCATTGAATTTCGCAATTCACCACGCATCTCGGTAAATTCAGCATGAACTGGCTCGTTTTTTTCCACATAGGTCAACATTTCTTGGTGTAATTTGTTTGCCTGTGTGAATAATTTGTTCATTTTCTTGCTTACTTCCACATAATCGGCGATTTCAGGGTTGTTTTTCTTTCTCTGATTCAGCCAATCTTCATTCTTTCTCAGCAATTCTTTTCGCTTTGACAGCAATTTTCGCTCATCATTTAGTGAAAGTGCTTTTTTCTCGATTTGATCTTCAATTTCTTCGAGTTGTTCTTCCAACTTCTCTTTCGCCCATTTCGGGTCCAAGTTTTTCATACCACCCGATTTTTCAATCACTTCTCTGAGTTTTCGACTTTCTTGTAGCAATACTCGTGCCTCTGATTGTGCATCATTCCGACGTTTTTTCAAATCAGCAACCTTGTTCGAAGCGGCATCTCTAGCCAATCGCAATTTTTCCACCTTTGGGGCCAATTCATCTGCATCTGAAGCCATCCTTGATTCGATACCTGGCAAAGCCTCACTGAGAAACTGGCGCCGCTCGAGAATTTTCTTGGCCAATTCCTCGGCTTCGAGGGACAAAAGCGCCTGTAGGTCCATGGAGAACGTGTTGCGGAACAGCGGGTTCTGCATAAAGGTTCAGCGATTCACATGCGGAAATAAGGCAAGGGTCTTGAACCCCCCTCGTACAAGAACCACCATGACCAAAGGTCATGTGAGTAGAGTTTGGCTTGTTTTTGCCATTCTCCTCCTCGCCTATTTACCTCCAGTCTCAGCATCTGGAGGTGGACTTTTGCTGACTGGAGATACCTTCATAGTTCAGGGTGATCAAGAAGTTGGGTCAGGGGATGTGAACATCTCAGTTGACGTGTATGCCCACGGCTCTGATTCCAATGGTTTTCTTCAAATGACATTCACGGCTCAGGACAATACACCATTGGCCTCCGAAAATCGTACAATTGACCTGTTGGATGGTGAATTTGAAAATCACCAGTTTAACATTTCTTCAGTTCCAGTCGGGGTCCATTCATTGACCGTACAACTGTGGGGTGATGTAGGGGTCAATTTTGAAAACAATGTGAGTGTTATCACGGTCTTTGTGCAAAAATTCTCTCCTGCCAATCTCGTAATAGAGTCCAGTTCTGCTTGGGAAATTCATTCCGTAGATGGAGGTACATTACAGGGAAGTGGGAATCTAACTCTCAGAGATGGGGATCACGCTTGGGTCCTAGCAATCGTGCAAAATACTGGCGATGTGGACTGGTTGGGAAATGCGACTTTACGAATGGATGGTGCCCCGCAATCCACATATTTCACCACAGTTTTAGGTCAGTCGTCTACCATTGTTAATTTCTCAATTGGTCCACTGAATGAGAGTTCAATCAACCTTGGCCTAGAGTTTTCGGATAATGCATCGACAATTCTTTCTGATGTATTGTTGGTTGAGGTCGGTCCTCCACCTTTATCTCGACCTATGCTGTCTATTCTAGGCCCAACATCCAATTCTGAATTGGGAGAACCTGCCAACTGGACGATTAAGTTGAACAATTCAGGTGAATCAATCTGGCAAGGTGTTCTGCACTGTGAATTCCCTGATGGTGTTGTTTTATTGAATATGTCAACCTCACTCCAACAGGATGAGGATTTGGAAACAAACCTGACTTTGACAGTTCGGCCAGGCACATTTACCTGTTTTGCAAATTCTCAAGATCGAGTACATAATGACTCGGTCACCACTCAATCGCACGTTTACGATATGGCCGCAGGACATATCATGCGGGCTGGAAGTGACGGTCTTACTGTCACTGGGGGTCCATTCCATGTTGGAGATTCAATCCCATTGGCCATATTGGTCCACAACGGTGGCGATTTTGCCGGTAGCGCATCTCTCGAAATACGTGAAAGTAGCATTGGAAATGGTGAGGCTGAGGGGGCGTGGACGCGATTGGATACGAGAACACTTGAGGTTGGAAGTAGCTTAGAACTCTCAGCGCTTTTCCCCTCGACAATATCTGGGGGTCGCCTCATAGAGTGGCGAATAGTGAGTGCCAACAGTTTGGTTTCAGAGGATTGTTCTGGCGACATTTCTCTTGATGTACAACCTTCTCAATCACTAGATGTTGAATTGAATTCTTATCAGTGGACTCTGGCGAATGGCTTAGATGTCGTTTTTACTACGATGTTATCCGTGGGTGAATCTCGTTCGATTCTACTTGAAGTGGGGACATCAGGTGCGTCTGGGGAATTGACACAAATCTCCATCGAGGTAGAACTTACACCAGGTCAGAGGACACTAACTTACAATTTAGGTCACCCGCCCAGTTCATCATTCGCATGGGTAAAAGCCACACCCATCTCATGGTCTTCTTCAGCATTGGCAGAGGATCAACTCAGCTTGGTCCGTCCAAACCCGCAACTTACAGTTTCTATCGACTCTGTATCACCATCTACACCCACGCCCGGGGAACCCGCAACTGTGACATTCACCTTGACTAATAGTGGTGGAGGTTCTTCATTAGAGGGTGATTTAACTCTGGTTGACACGAAGCACGATGGTGAAGTTTTGTGGGTAGAAACTGCCCCTCTTCTAGAATCAGGTACATCAGTCTCAGATACAATATATTTGGAGGCCTGGCCTGATGATGCGTTGGTCGATTTGAGCTTGATCTGGCACACTTCGGATTCAAAAAATTCAGGATTTATGTCTTTCACATCACAGTCACTAGAATCCAGTGAAAGTGGGAATACTGTAGATTGGGTTGCCATCGTATATGGGGCCTTGGCCGGCCTACTGATTGGCTTGGTCACTCGGACAGTGATGCGTGCGAGAGCGGGAGAGCCACTGTTGTCGCGTCGAGAGAGAGGCGGGCGAGCTGCCAAACCAAAGAAAACCAAATCGAAGTCTATCGATCAAAAAGTGGAGGTAGCATGTCCGGCTTGCGATCAACGTCTACGTGTCCCATCAACTTTTTCTGGAACTGCCCGATGTCCGGCTTGCGCACAAACTTTCCCCGTCGAGGCGATTGAAGAGATTGAGCAGGACGATGTAGGACAAGTTTCTGAGGAAGAAACCTCGCAATTAGTGGACGAAGATATTGTCGAGGAAAAGCAGGAAAAGCAGGAAAAGCAGTCTTCCTCTTCTAGCGATGTAATCCATTGCCCTGATTGTGAACAGAAACTTAAGGTGCCATACAATCGAAGGCCAGTACGGGCACGTTGTCCGGCTTGTAAGTCTGAATTTTTAGCGACTAAGGAGTGATTCGATGTCAGATCCAATCAAAGAATTTGAAGAAATGTACCTGAAAACATTGTACGAATTCTATGCTGAGGACCCTCATAAACCGATTCGAAATAGTCGGATTGCAAAAGAAATGGGAGTTAGTCAGGCATCGAGTAGTGAGATGATTCAGCGTTTGGCGTCGAAAGGTATCCTGTACCACATTCCATATCGCGGGGCAACCTTGACCGAAGAGGGACTTGCTGCGGCTGCACGAATCAAGCGACGAGAGTGCTTAATGGAGGTATTCTTGGTAAAAATGATCGACTATCAAGGTGATATTGAATCTGCTGCTTGCCGTCTTGAACATGCACTGACCGATGATTTGGAAGCAGCGATTGATCGTTTGCTGGGTTATCCTCAAAAAACTCCATCTGGAGAGTTGATCCCATCGATTTCTCGTACCATCGAGCCAACCGCTGCTTCAATGCTTCTTCCACTTCACGTCTTGGAGCCCGGGTCGAGCGGTCGCATCGAAATGCTTGTCATTAAGGGTGCCGAAATTCGCACATTGCAAGATTTTGGTTTGGAAGTTGGGGCAAACATTGAGTTGATTGAACACAATATGTATCAAATCGGTTCCCACAGGCTGGAAATCAATTCAAATCTTGCCAGTCAAATTCTAATTCGCACTCGATGAGTCTCCTTCGACGCAATGGCCTTATGCGCGCACGAACACGCCAAACCATGGCGGAGGCGATTTCTACTGAGGACGCCCTGGACATCTTGGCTCCTGCAGAAGAAGTGCTGACGACTGAGCAAGCAATTTCCGCAACCAAGAACCCTGATCAAGATGGTACAGATTTCTCAGAAATTGAAGGGACCGAACAGCGAATGAAGAAATTACGTACCCGTGAAAGAAACCTCCTACGCCTCGACCGTCTATTTCTATCGAGTGGAATCAACCTCTCACTTACATTGCCATTTTTTGCACTGGCTCTACAATTAATCAGTCGAAGATTCGCTGAAGAATCACCCGAATGGTGGGTTTCGAGTGTTGAATCCAGTATATCCGATGCGACCTTATCGATGGTTTCAGGTTTACTAGCTACAGTGATTCTTCTTGCTTGGATGGCCTCACTGTTCGTCGTACGTTCATTGCATATCACGACCCGCAGTGTCTTTCTCTCAGAAGGGAAACTTTTGCGACTTCGTGGCCGCCCATTTGAAAGTCTACATGGTTTTGAAGCCATCAATGATGTCACAAGAATGGCCATTACGCGTGTTTCATTCATACTTCTCGTAGTGATTATTGCCGCACTTTCTCAATTGGTTGCCACAATCGAAGGGGGGCTGACCCCAGAGGGTGGAGTTCTGGTAGGCTTCGCAATCGGTGGGACTTTTGCAGCAATTGGTTTAGATTTGCTACGGGGTGGAAAACAACACAATACCGTGGAACAATGGGGGCTGTTGGATGCATATGACCCACCCCTTCACCCCTCTTGTCCCGATCGAGTTTTCTCAGAAATTCTGACTACATGGATGGACCCAGTCCTCCGGGCTCGTTTTGATACACACATTCAATCGCTTCGAGATGGCTTGCAACCCGGCAAGGATATCCATTCTGCGATCGAACATTTGCTGCACATGCGCTATCTTGAGGCTCGAGGCGAGTTGACCAATCGCCAGGTCAGATTGTCGATGGAGACCTATTTCCGTGTCGATCGTGTTGCTGAATTGTTTGACAACGAGTTCTTTGACGAAGAAACATGGTCGAACCTGTTCCGACACATTCGCTCCAAGTGCTCTCCCTTTTTCCGCCTTCTTTCTAGACTACAGCACGACTTATCTGAAGACTTGGATACGATTAGAAGTGACAAATTGCATTTTGATATTGACATGCAAAACGTTGTTAGTGGCGCAGGTCACATGTTTGCATACCTCCATAACAGCGGAGATCAAAATCAAACCATTGTTGTGAAAATCCAGACGCCAGATTTTCAACCTCATGACAGTACCTTCACACTCTCTCTTGAATCTAGTAAAGCGCTTAAAGAAGTTGAAAATAATCTACCACTTCGTTCGAATACCACAGATGATGTCCACGATGTAATGGCCAAGATGATGGATCATGGGGCGATGATTTGGCAAACGCTATTGCCACAACATGATGGTGAATCTACGGTTACTGTCCGGCTAGAGGATACAGACGGTAACATGCTTGGTGGCAAAGTCTTGGCAGTTCAAGTACGGCCCAAACTGCAAGAACGAGTTCGAAGGCAAGCTGGATTGGCTGCGATAGTTGGCGGTATTTTCGCGATATTGTATCGCGTAATTCCTTGGGTCGCTTCGATGGCTGCGCTGTAATTCGTTAGCGTACGCTTCAAATGTGATATGCAAGTCGGAGGGGTATGAGCGAATCACAGGATGGCACAGGCGCCGACGCCGACCTCCGTGACCAACTCAAGTCGATGGAGGCCAAGCTCCGTCGACTCCGTGACCTACGTCAACAGCACAATGATGCGGGCAAACGTCATGCGGATTCTCGGAATACCATTCAAAAGGAATACAAAAAACTCCGAGAAGAGATTGACGAGTTATTGGCCCAGAACAAGGAAATTCGGAACAAGGCCAAGGCGCATCAAGCCAAGCGCGATGCAATTCAGCAACAGGTACGGGAGCTAATCGGTCAGGCGAAAAATTCCCGAACAGAAAAAGGTAAGAAATCACCAATTCTTGAATTGAGCGAATTGCAATCTCAAATAGAGAAGCTCGAGAACATGCTTGAAACCACAGGGATGAGTTTGGACAAGGAGAACAAGGTTCTGAAATTGGTAAAGAGACACACCCTTCGGAAGAGGGAGATTGAGCCATTGGTTGCCGAGGAAATGCGAATCAAAGTCGATCTCGACAATATTGAAGGTAGCATTCAGGAACTCAAGGCCGAGGCAGATGCAGAGCATGCGGCCATGGTCGAGTTACACAAGGAAGCCGATGAGTTGTGGGAAACAATCAAGCCCAGATTCGAAGAGCGTGATTTCAAAAAAGCAGAAGGTGATAGACTTCACGAGGCTTTTGTAGAATGTCGCAAAGAGGCAGACGAGGTTCATACGCAAGTTCTGTCTATGCTTGAACAAGTCAATGAGATCCGCGATAAGCTGAAGCAGGAACGCTTGGAAGCTCAATCTTGGATTGATGATCACAACGAATCCGTTAGAAAGGCACTAAAAACACCAGATCAGGATGAAAAACTGGCGGGTTCTTTGACCCAAGCGCTACTTGCGGGTTCTGCGATTAGCCTTGGGGGAAGTGAAACGGGTAGCAATGCCAACACTCGAACCGACGGGAGATCTAATCGTAAAGCCAACATGCGTCGTAGTGGTGCATCAAGAGGGAACCGTGGTCGTTCCAAGCCTCGAGAGCAGTAATTACCGTTTTTTCTATTTAGCGTATCCTCAAATAGAGCATAATCCCACCGAGGGGCATGGCGCAATCTTCGGGCCCACACCGGTCATATGACCGTTCTTGGGAGGAAATCGAAGAAATGCTTGCTGTGGCCGAAGAGCGAGTATTCGAATGGCAGGAATGGTTTGAATCTTGCAGAGAGAAAGGTGATCGTGAGGGCATGAAGGAAGCCGCACGAAAATACAAGGCCATTCAAAATGTAGTCAAGAGCCTTCGTTGGGTACTCGGTGAAGAGGGTGCGGAAAATCCTGTGGATTGATTACCATCCGCGCTGATCCATACGGACATCCAATGATTCAATCTCTAGACCTTCCATTGGTTTCCCTGCCATCATTGCACTCGCCTCAGCAATTTTGGCAGCATCATCGAAATGGTGAGTGGCCATGACAATGGCCTCAGCCGTAGTCACGGGGTTTTCTGACTTGAAAATCCCAGATCCGACGAAGACACCATCCATTCCATGCCGCATCAGTAATGCAGCATCTGCAGGTGTTGCAATTCCCCCTGCACTGAATGTGACGACTGGAAGGCGACCCATTTCGCGGACTTCCCCAAGTACCTCGAGTACAGTGGCATGGACATCATTCAGAGACCCGAATGGAGTGTTGACGACATTCAGGCTATGCTCACTGGCCTTTTCGAGACGACGGAACCCGTCGCTGATTGTTGAAGCAATGGTTTCGAATTCTTGCGAGGTTGAGCGTTGGATAAGATCAATTTCAGCATCAACTAGCCGAGCATGCTGAACAGCTGCTACAACATTTCCAGTTCCTGCCTCACCTTTTGTCCGAATCATTGCGGCACCTTCGACAACTCGTCGAACAGCTTCACCTAGGTTGGTACATCCACATACGAATGGTATGGTGAAATCATTCTTGGCGATGTGGTAGAAAGGGTCTGCTGGTGTAAGGACTTCTGACTCATCAACCATGTCGACTCCCAATGCTTCGAGAACCCTTGCTTCCTCATCATGTCCGATTCTGGCCTTGGCCATGACTGGTATACTGGTGGTCTCGATGATTCCGTTGATGAGGTCTGGGTGGCTCATCCGTGCGACGCCACCATCGGCACGAATATCTGCAGGCACTCTCTCAAGTGCCATCACACTGGTCGCACCAGCATCTTCCGCAACGTGGGCCTGTTCGGGGGTAACGACATCCATGATGACGCCCCCTTCCTGCATTTTGGCAAATCCTCGCTTGAGCAATTCAGTGCCCTTGCGCATTTGATTCAAGTCGATCGACATAGCAACAAATCTTCGATAGGTCAAATGCTTTTGAACCCTCGTTCAGAACTTAGTCGTCTGCCAAAATGGGTGAATCCCCTTCTGCAACTTCGGCATCAACGCATTCCGTCTCATTGCGCTCAATCCATTCTTCTTGATCGGCTGGAACATCTGTGTCTGCAAAAATGGCTTCAACAGGGCATTCGGAGATGCAAGCCCCACAGTCAATGCACTCGTCTGGGTCGATGACCAGATAAGTCGGTAATTCTCGAAATGCCTCTACAGGGCAAACTGCAACGCAATCTTGGTACTTGTGATTCACACAAGCGGCGGTCACAACGTGTGTCATGATACTCGGGGGCGTCACTAGGAATATGAATGCTTGTAATTAGGTTCACCTAAACTATAGGTTTCCTGGAGTAATTGGCAACCCTTGTTTCTGAGCAAAATCGATCGAACTATTGAGAAGTTCTTGCGCATTCTGGATAGGTTCTTGGCCGGGATAAACTTCGAGTTTAATCCGCCCCTTGACTTGTTCCTCTAAACCCTCTGAGAATTCTATAGAACCCTTCGCTAAAGCGCTTAAACTCAATCGGACATGTAGCACATTCTGGTCATCAATCCTAGCCGAAAGTTCATCTTCATCGACCAATCGTTGCAAAAACTCGACACCCAAATGAGCCAAACTTATTTTGGCGGCTTTTTTCTTCATAATTCGTGCATGAATCATCCACATCTTCGCACCGTGATAAGACTTCACTTTCTCTTTGGAAATTTCCGCATGCCCACCCGTAAACCAATCCAGTGCTCTCTCGATCACTTCGGTAGATCCTACTGCGCTAGCGGTCGCAGACCAGGTCACATTATGCACGGACACAGTACTTCGGTAACACAACCAGCCTATGACCCCTACGGGGTCGAAGGATGGCGTTCATATACTCGGGGCAGGTCGGCGGCTCGCTAGTGGGGTAGCCCCCGCGACAATTAGGAGATGAATAATATGGCAAGCAAGGGAGCAGCATCGCGAGCAGCAGCTCGAAAGCAGAAAGATAAATGGAAGGCAAAACGATGGTACACCATCCGAGCCCCTCGACAACCTTGGCACTTCAAGGTCATCGGCGAAACCCTTGGTGAAGAAGACGAACTCCTAATTGGTCGAATGTATGAGATTACACAGCAAGAAGTCGATGGCGATTTCAGCAAGATGCATGTGAAGATGAAATTCCGTGTCACTGAAATCATTGGTCAGGATGCAATTACTGAATTTGCAGGACACGAGGTTCTGAAAGATCACGTTCGTCGACAGGTTCGACGTTACCGTGGAAAGATCGATGATGTGATTGACGCCATCACCGAAGACGGGTATTATGTTCGCATCAAGCCATTCATGATTACTCAAGGTCGCGTGAAGACCAGCCAAAAACAAGGTATCCGCGAAGCATGCAGAAACACAGTTCTGCAAGCAGCAGCAGGCAACACTTGGATTGCATTGCAAAAAATGATGCTCTCCGGGGAACTTGAACAACTGATTGATAAGGCAGTTCGAAAGGTTGCCAATGTCAAAACCATCATCATCCGCAAAAGTCAGTTGGTTCAAGATGGTGTCATCGTCGAAGATGGACCAACTTTGGATGAAATCCGTGAGGAAGAAGACCGTGTTTCCGCCGCCAAGAAGGCGGCATTGGCTGCAGCAATGGAAGAAGAGGAAGGGGATGAAGACACCACTCCTGATGTCCTTGCCGCTGCTGAAGCATCTGCTGGCGATACAGAGGAAGATGATGCTGAGTCATCAGATGATGAAGAGCCAGTTGAAGAAAATGTGGAAGAAGAAGTTGAAGAATCACCCGCAGATGCATCTGCGGATGGCACACCCGACTACGCTTCAATGAAGGTCGCTGAACTGAAGGAATTGCTCAAAGCAGCTGGAAAGCCAGTCTCTGGAAAGAAGGACGAACTCATCGCCCGATTGATGGAGTAGGTGAGGCCCATGGCCCGCCTTACAGTTCTCTGCGGAACTGGAATGACCGAATTGGCCACATCCACAGATGGGGCTACAGTCGACAATTTCCGTGCAGATACACCTTGGGGTGAAGTTCCCTGTACACTTGTGAGTACGGGCAGTCATGAGATTCTCTTTATCTATCGTCATCATCACCCTGAAGGTACCGTAAATCCCCCTCACAGTATTGAGCACAGGGCCAATGTCCACGCCGCAGTATCGTTTTCACCAATGGCGGTAGTCAGTGTGTGGTGTGTTGGGTCCATGGACAAAGATTTCCCTCCAGGTGTAGTCGGAGTTGCCGATGATATGCTGGATATATCGGGAACGATTTGGACATTCCATGACGATTCAGCCGTCCATGTAGATCGTACTGAGATGTTCAATCGCAAGCTGTCCAGTATTGCTGCGGATGCGCTTAGTGGACAAAGTGACGCCGGCCCGAATGCGTTCAAACAGGTGGTTGGCCAAGCCAGTGGACCTCAATTTGAGAGTCGTGCTGATGTCGAAGCGTACCACCGTTTGGGGGCGACTTGCGTGAACATGACGATTGGGGGTGAAGCTCGATGCATGTCAGAACAACAACCTCCACACATTGGTCTCCTCCTATCGAGCAACTGGGCCGCAGGGAAGGATCCAAACGATGGTCTGGCACCTGTGGATCACCACAGTGTCGAAGATTTGGCTGCAAGCATGCGTGAACGCGTATGGCAAGCAATTCTGGCAGTTGCGGATTCTCAGTAGTTTATCGTCCCCTTTCGTGTGGGCGGAGTATGGCGAGACCTGTAGATGTCAATGAATGGGGCGAAGTCGACATTTCAGAGGAACCTGATGGTTCTTGGATGACCATGATGGGTCGTGTGGCACGATTCCACCTCAAGCATGATTTTGCCAATCCAGATAACAACGGGCATGATATGGGTTATCGACTTGCTCTGGTCATCGAAGAACTCGGCGAATTGTCAGCTGCCATCACGAAAGGCAAACCGAAGGAAGAAGCGGCAGAGGAATTGGCAGATGTATTCATCCTGACATTGGGGAATGCTTTGGCCATGGAAGTTGATTTGGAGGCTGAATTTCACAAGAAAATCGACAAAATCATGCAACGCCCTTCAAAGCGTGGAGGCATGGGTATTCGAGTGACAGAATACACGGGTGACAATTGATTCGACCGTCAATAATGCTATTCGGGGAAGCACGTTCGCGCGACCATGCGCGAGCGTGCACTGTTGATGTGTTTCCTCTTGTGTACGGCCGCATTGAGCGGTTGCTTTGGAAAGGAGGAGATCACCTCGGTTGAGGAAGATTTGCCTCAGGAAGTCCGTACGTTTGTCACCGGTCCAGATGGGTTGCCTGTCGATGTTCCATTGTTGCCTTTTGAATTTAATTTCAGTGACGTTGGTGAAGATGGGCCTGAACCCAGTATCGGCGTGACTTCTAGTGGCTGTATTTTCTTCATTGCTCTTGAAAAAGTCATGCGTTCATGCGATTTTGGGCAAACTTGGGAAGAAGTCCAAGGCCCTGAATGCTCACCAACGACCAGTGATCCCTATGGCTGGGTTGATCCGATCACAGACCGTATCTTCGGTGTACAAATGATCGGACTGGAGACATCTTGGATTTGTTGGAGCGATGATGATGGTGAATCATGGCTGGGCAACCCACACGACTCAGGAACAACCCCACTTAACGATCACATAAAACTCGCCACAGGGCCTTGGACCAGCAGTGGTTACGGTGCATTAGGCCAGATTACTGGTAGCGTCATTTACGAAACCGCAGTGTATTATTGCTACAACAAACTCGCCGGAATATTTTGTTTCACAAGCTATGATGGTGGTGCAACTTTCGTGGCAGGGGGCCAAATCTTCGGACTTGCTACGACCAATGGAGGTCTCCATGGGGCCATTTCAACAGCTCCAGATGGCACAGTCTATGTCACACCTCGCGTTGAAACGCCCACAGTCATCGTCTCCAAAGACAACGGTTTGAGTTGGTTTGAGAGAACCATGGGCGAAGATATCGGCACACCTTATCCTCGCAAAAATTCCGAAGTTGCAGCAGATACAGATTCCAATGCTTACCACGTATGGACGGGCCCAGGTGGGGCAGATGCTGAAGGGAATTATCACGGTGAAGGCATCTTCATGTCCAGGAGCACTGACTCTGGAGAAACCTGGGAACAAGACAGCATCCGAATTAGTCCGATTGAGGTTGTTTCCTACGCCTTCCCACAAATCGATGCAGGAGACCCGGGTCGAATTGCAGTCATGTACTTGGGTAGTGAAAATGCGAGTGAGTTGGGTCAATCCAACTTAGACGGAAGTCCTTGGGATGGGAATGCCCACTATGCGAACTCCAATGTTTCATACCACTTGTATGTGACTTACAGTCTGAATGCTTTGGATGAAAATCCAGTATTTCACACCATCCGGGTTACGGATGACCCTGTACAGGTGGGTAGCATTTGCCTGAACAGTGGAGATTGTCGTGATATCGGTGGGTCCAATCGAAACCTACTCGATTTCAACGATTTGCATATCGACCGAGAAGGTCGTGTTTACATGGCCTTCACCGATGGTTGCTTTGGGGACTGTGCAATGAAAGAAAACCCGCAACCCGAGGATTCTCGAAGTCGTCGAGGAGTGATGTGTTTCATGACTAGTGGTCCGAGTTTGTATGCAGATGTCGATGTTCTAGCGAACCCATTCTGAATTCTTCAGTGGCGAGCAATCTTGCAAACGCTCTAAATTGGGGATAGTTTGGCACTGCCATGCGGCGCAGTTTGCTGGCCATGTTTATCTTGGCGATTTTCGTTTCTTCGACATCTTCCGCAGGTCTCACAGATGGTCTGAATCCACTGGGTAACGTCAACGTCATGGACGCAGATTTAGTTGATCATTTATCGTCAGAAGATTCACTTGAAGTCATTGTACAATTCACCACACCTCTCGATGATTTCAAGAGAGAAAAAATCGATCAAATGGGCTTGGAATCACGGGGTGAAATGGGTGTACTGTACGGTGGTTTGTACGAAGGTAGTCCTGATGAAATCCGCCACCTTTCAATGATGGATGATGTATTTTTCATCGAGCGAAATCGCCTGCTTGAGCACTTTTATCTGCCCGGGGATCCGACGAATCCATCCGCCATGATGCATGAAACAGTACATGTGGTAAATTCCTCCCTCTCTTGGCATCGAGCACTTATTGACCGTGATGGGCAAGTCCTCTTCGACAATCTGGCATTTGCCGAATGGGACGGTGACGGTACAACTGCAGTTGATCTGGACACTGGTATTGATGGCGAGCACCCTGATTTTGATTGTGGAGAGCCATGGACCGGTGAGAAGCTGATTTGGTCGGCCAAGTGGTCAGGTGTCGCATGGGTCGATGCTCCAAATTGTAACTCGGACACCTCATCCGGTCACGGTACACACGTGGGTGGGACCATTGCAGGCAATGGAGATGCCAGTGCTGGGAGGAGATTGGGTACTGCAAAGGGTGCACAGATTGTGGCTCTGGGCACCGGTGACGGAGCCAGTATTTTTGCTGCCGAACAGGGACTTGAGTGGACCTTTGAAAATTCACGCCCAGGTCTCAATGATTTCAACATCCGGGTTGTCTCGAATTCTTGGGGGACCAATGGAGATTACAACCCTTCGAATGTAATTGCCCAGTTAACCAATCGTCTAACCTATGAGAATGGGGTCGCAGTCATTTTTGCCGCCTCTAACTCTGGTGGAAGCGGTGCGGAGGGTGACGGTGACTTGCGAACCAATGTCTACGCGAATACACCTTCGGCAATTTCCGTTGCCGCACTCACTCACGATGGGGGCGCAATCACTTCTTTCTCTTCACGCGGCTGGATTAACCAACAACATACTTGGCCTGATATCGGTGCCCCTGGGCGAGATATTTGGGCCACAGCTCCCCGTGCCACAGCAATCGATGCCTCGACCCGTACACAAGGCGACCTGTACTACATGGCGATTAGCGGCACCAGTATGGCAACCCCTCACATTGGAGGTATCGCAACTGTACTGATTGATGTCGCACCTTCATTGGGTACCGCTTGGTACCAATACGAAGATCATGATGAAGGCACAGCGCTGGTCACAGGTGAAGCAGCACAAGGCTTCCAAAATGCGGAATGGTTCAGTTCCAATGAAACACGTGTTCACGAAGTAGAGCTAATTCTAGAGTTAACAGCACAATATGATATGCTGAAGAATCAGTGCGAGGACGGAAACGACGAAGACAGTTGCAATGATATTCCAGAGCAGTGTTATGTCTCAAGCCAAACAAATCTATGTCATGATTGGAGAGTTGGTCACGGTTTGGTCCATGTAGACCATGCTGTAGCACTGGCTCGCACACTCCAATTACTACGTGATTCAGATGGAGATGGTTTCGTCGATCATCCAGAAGTGACCGTCTGGGATGCAAATGCATACTATATGGACATGCTTGGGATTTACGAAATTCCGTTGGAAACCGATCAACTCAGACATGCATGGAAGGGAGAGTGGAGTCACTTCAACAATGGCCCTACCAGCACATTCGGTACCTATGCGACCGATGATCGTCACTATGTCTGGATTCCAAATGGGACCACGGAGATGCAAGTGGCTTTCACATCTCTGGAATGGAATACAGACAACGCACAAATTGCACAAATTCGACCCAATATCGACCTTGGGGAAGATGGTAATGACGATGCGGCAGGGCAAGGGACTCGGACAGGAGATACGCTGCACATTATCCTGGATGTCGATCAAGAACACTGGGGTAAATGGTGCGAATTCGATGTGACTGGGACTGCAATATCCTTGTTCACTGAGACCCTCAGTGGTTCAGAATTTATGGAGCCCAGAGTCCCTTACACCGTCGATGTGTTACTGAAATTGGATATCTCTGAGCCCGTATATGTTGAATTCGAGCAACGTTTGGATGGCTATACTGATCTCGATCCTGCCGTACCGAGTACAGATTATGATTCGAGTAATGCGGGCAACTTGATTTACATCCGCCCAGTTTATGATCAAAGTCAAATCCCAATGTGGGATGCTAAATCCTCCGCTCATTCTGATTCAGGGGTCCATATTGATTTCATTTTCATCATTGTATTTTTGAATATCATTCTGTTTGGAGTTGCTGTTTTAGTTCGAAATAAGATGTATTCATCTCTTGATACCGAAATTATTGAGGCAACATTGGAGAATGAGTCTGATTTGTAAGTATCAAACATCTCTTCATTAATGCTGATTCAAACCTGTGCTCATGGCGAGTAACTTTCTCATCATTGGTGGCAATAGTGATATCGCAAGTGTACTGATTGATTATTTGTTACAACAAGATGCCCAAATCACGGTACTTGTCAGACAGAATGGTGACTCGTCCACTCTTTCCTCAGGTGTGAACATCATTGTCGGAGATGCTACACAAGAAGATGACCTGCAAAAGGCCATCGATAAAGCCCTAGAAAATGGTAAAATCGATGGAATTGTTCATTGTGTAGGCTCGATTGTTATTCGTCCACCGCATGCAATGAAAAAGGATGCATTTGAAGAGGTTATTTTGACAAACTTAACCTCGGCATTCTTGACATTGTCTCTTGGAGGTAAATCGATGATCCGAAACGGTGGGGGCCGTATGGTATTCTGTTCAAGTGTCGCCGGTTCACTGGGTTTGGTGAACCACGAGGCTATTTCTGCAGCGAAAGGAGGAGTTGAATCGATGGTACGTTCTGCTGCAGCTACTTATGCTCAACGAGGGCTAAGAATCAATGCTGTTGCGCCCGGTTTAACGGACACAAAAATGGCATCTAAGATCCTAGCAAGTGAATCTATGCGGGATGCGGCTCAAGACAAAATTCCCTTGCGACGACTGAATCAAAAGCAAGAAGTGGCACAGACGATTCACTGGTTACTGACAGGTGCACCCGACAATTTCACCGGACAAGTGCTTCATTTGGATGGTGGAATGTCTAAGATTCTCGTTTAGGATGTCTTTTTGAGGATGAACGTCAATGTCCCAGCCCATTCTTGTGTTTTCGCTGCTCTGAACATCCGAATCACCTTGAATCCCGAATTCTCCACCATTTGTCGCCATTCATTTTCACTGTGCATGGCCATGCGAACACCAACTTTCTCAGACCACCCATGACAGTCGGTATTTTCGTAGTAATGATCGATTCCAAATGCAAAGATTCCACCATCACGCAACCAATGTGTGTATACCCGATTCAGAAATGCAGGGATATCATCAAGATAATACAGGACTTCCATTGAATGGACCAAATCGACGAGTTCATCAGGGTTCCAAGTTGACAAATCAGCACCAATGTAGGTTCCATCAGGATCGATTTCATTGGCTCGCTCAATCATGGAAGTGGCTCCATCAACTCCCATGGATTCAACACAATTCGGCATCATTTTCAACAATCGAACGACCCAACCATTTCCACATCCTGCATCAATGGAACGAAAATTTTCATCGCCCCATTCCTCAAATGCACCACTGAGAATTTCTTTCACTGCCGGAGCATGTCCAGATTCCATCCCTGCATCCTTACCCAGTTGAGCCCATTCCGAAAAAACATCAGTGGCTGGCCTCATTGTTCTCCCTCAATCATTCTTCGGTCACAGGCCCAGCTCTTGATTGGGCTGCACCAGCTTCCATCAATCCAGCGGCGGGCCCGACTGGTAGGTCTTCAATCTCTTCAATGGATAGTGGCCTAGATTCTACGTCATCAGTCAAAATCATTGAGTGTCCATGGGGGTCAAGAAATTCAATCGTAGCTCCGCGTTGCCCTTCTCGAATTTCTAACATCGCTTCAGTCAGCGTGGTCAGTTCGGCTATGGCATCTTGATTTCCTTCGGTTGCTGCTTGCCGCCCGACCATATCAATGACATCTTGGAACCGATTGAGTACACCCTCAATGTTCGAAACATATCCTGTGGAGTGTGAGCCTGGGCGCACCTCTAGATCTAACTCAACCAACCGGACCGTACATGCAGAACCACGGATGACTCGAACCTGTAAATCATCACTTGAGTCAATATGGTAAGATTGACAACTCCCATCTCGTGCTTCAGCAGGTATGAAATCAGTTTGTCGCCAACCGCATGCTGGGCAGCTAAGGGTGACTTGTGTATGCTCACCAAAGTATGCGATTTCTTCCGTATGAGCGAGCATGATAAGTCCCGACTCTCCACAGATGACACAGGAAACATCAATTGTGCTCTCCATAATTATCTCTCCTTTCCATCAGGTTTGAACCTATGCGTCTGGTGCAAATATTTCGTTTTCAACACCCTTCAATGCTGCAAATCCTGCGGGGAGTAAAATCAGACGATCATCGCCCACTTGAACGAGTGTCCCTCTCAAGTCACCTTCGATTAATTCTTGCAATCTAGTGATGCAATTAGCGAACTCAATTTCGCGATGAATCAAGCGCCTTAACTCAACTATCGCCACATCTCCATCTGAAACCCAATCAAATAGCGAATCGATTCCACTTATGTCGTGTAGTATTGCCCTGTGGATGATGGCTTCTCCAGGTATCATGGGCACGGGTGCATCCGGATATAAGTCGCCTAAATCGTGGTACTGCTGCGTGGTTTTGACCGGCTCAGGCTGTGATTCTGCGATGGAAGGCATGTCCATCCACCGTGGTGCCTCCCCCTCCTCCATGCTGCCTCCAAAACACTGGCAATTCTTCAATGCTCGGACACATTTGACTTCATAGGTTCAAGAACCGTCGCGAACCGAGGGGGTTCGAGGTGAGTATGGGGACGTTCAGACGAGGGATTCAAAAGCCCCCTTGTTCTCGACAGTTTACCCCCGTGCGCTTTTGCGCTACTCTTGGAGGATTTTGAATGGACGCAGATATGGCAGCAGTAAAGACTGGCACGAGTACGGTAGGGATTTGTTTCGATGGTGGTGTCGTCGTTGGTGCAGACCACCGAGCAACAATGGGTCACTTCGTAGCCAACAAGAGTGTGAAGAAGTTATTCCGTATTGCTGACAACTTGGCCCTGACAACTGCGGGCCTTGTTGGTCATGCACAATCCCTTTCACGAACACTGGCTGCTGAGATGAGTTTGTTTGAATTGAAGCGTGGCCAGCAAATGACTGTCAAAGGTGCTGCTACAATGACTGCCAACATTCTGGTTGGTCGACCTCACTGGGTCCAACTGCTCATTGCTGGTGTAGATGACACAGGTGGTAGTGTATATTCGATTGATTCAGCTGGTGGTTCAATTCCTGACGAATACTGTGCCACGGGTTCTGGTTCACCGTACATGTATGGTGTGCTCGAAGATCAATTCAAATCCGGTATGTCTGAGAAAGAAGCCCTCAAGGTGGCCGCCAAGGCCTTGCTCGCAAGTGCGCAACGAGACGCTGCAAGCGGGAACGGTATGGACTTGGCTGTAATCACCCAGAAGACAGGCTATCGACAATTGGATGATGCCGAACTCTCAGCGTTGATTAAGCAGTGTTAATTTTCCCGGCGTACGCGCCTTCCTCGCTCCATCCTTGATGGGTACGTGATGAGTGTGTGCTGGGTCGTAAGGAGGTCTAAAGATGCGTCTTTCTTTCCAGCAAGTGAAAAAGAAAATTGAGAGTATGGTCCCATCGAATATTGATTACGATGTGGATTTAGAAGCTGCAAGTATCGCCATTGTGACGGACAATCCAGAGGTATTTTCTGGATCCGATAGTTTGGCAAGCAAGATTGCCAAGACCATCAAGCGTAGGATTGAGATTCGTCCTTCGGCATCCATCATGATGAGCGCTGAAGATGCAGAGAAAAAAATCATTGAGATTCTTCCTGAAGAGGCGGGGTTAAAGCGGATATACTTTGATGGTGCGATTTGTGAATGTACCATTGTTTGCGATGATCCAGGTGTCGCTGTTGGTCCCAAGGGATCTACAGTACGCGCAATTCGTGATGAAATTGGATGGATTGTTCGTACTGAGCGCTTTGCGGCTGTAGAAAGTCGCACGATGCACAACATCCGCAAGTATCGTCAGGAAAACGCCGAAGATCGCAAAGCCCTGTTGCGTAAGTTTGGAACACGAATATACCGTCCACAACGCTCAGGTGAACCTTGGTGTCGTCTGACTGCTTTGGGATCATACCGCGAAGTGGGTCGTGCAATGCACTTGGTGACCACCAACGAATCCAAGGTTGTCGTTGACGTTGGGGCCAAGCCAACCAACAACCTGAGTGAAGTGGCTCCTTACTTCAATGCCCCAGAATTGATGCCATTCGAGAACCTCGATGCGATTGTCATTACGCACGCTCACATCGATCATATTGGGCAACTTCCTGTGATGTACAAGTATGGGTATAGGGGTCCAATCTACTGTACGCCTCCGACTCGAGATCTGATGGTTTTGCTACAAAGTGACTACATCAAGGTCGCATCAGCAGAAGGAAACCCTCCCCCATACAGCTTAGGTGATGTGCAGGAGATGATCAAACACATTGTCGATGTAGATTGGGGTAAAACAATTGACATCGCCCCTGATATCAAATTGACAATGTACAATGCAGGACATATTTTGGGCTCTTCTTCACTTCACATGCATGTTGGTGAAGGTAAGCACAACATCGTATTCAGTGGAGATATCAAATATGAAAAATCCTGGCTTTATGATGCTGCAGCAATTAGATTCCCCCGGGTCGAGACACTCATCATGGAATCGACCTATGGTGGTTCCAAGGATTTCCAGCCGACTCGGCAAGAGGCAACACAAGAATTACAGGATTTGATTCAACGAGCACTTTCAAGGAAAGGGAAAATTTTCTGTCCGGTTTTTGCCGTTGGACGCTCTCAAGAAGTCATGATCGCCATCGATCAATTGTTCAAATCTGGGACTTGTGAACCAGTCACAGTTTGGCTGGATGGGATGATTACAGAAGCGACAGCCATCCATGCCAGTCACCCTGAGGCGCTCAATCGAGATCTGCGCAAAAAGGTCCTGAAAGGGGGCGAAGAGAATCCATTCAATTCAAGCTGGTTCCGCAAAGTTAGCGGGCGTGAACAACGAGAGAGTATTTTGCTAGATCCAAGCCCCTGTATCGTTCTGGCAACCTCAGGAATGATGACGGGTGGCCCTATTGTTGAATATTTCAAGAATTGGGCACCTGAACCAAACAACACCCTTTGCTTTGTCGGCTATCAAGCAGATGGGACCCTTGGCCGACGTCTTCAGAAAGGATTCCCTGAAGTACCAATCAACGATCAAGGACAAACACACATGGTTACGATTGGATGTGATGTCATTACAATCGATGGATTTAGCGGCCACAGTGATCGGCGACAATTGATGGACTACGTGAAAGCGATGAATCCAAAGCCTCGGACGATTATTTGTCATCATGGGGATGCATCAACCTGTGCTGAATTTCGTAAGGACCTTGCAAGCACATATCGTGTACGGACATATGCTCCGAAGAACCTTGAGACCCTGCGTCTGTTCTAGATGATTGGGATATCAAATCCCGCCTCAGAAGGTTCTGGTAATTTCTGTGATTCCTCGTTCGCAGAATCTTGAATTCCGACATGCTTGTGTTTCGTAGTTTGTTCCACTTTGTCATTTTGGAAAAATCCCATCACTGCAGCAGCAGCCAAAACTCCCGAAAGTGCGAGTAGTGCCCATGCATTTGCACTGACTGTACCCTCGTTGAGAATCAAGAAAATCGATACCGTGGCGAGCATGGCAAATACGAGTGACAATACCTTTGGGCGGGTATCGACCATGCAACCCGGTCTACCCAGCCTTTGATGAACTGACCGCTCATCGGCGCAACATGGATTTCACTATTGGCACCCCCTCCGGAACGCGTAATCCGCGCAAATCGGCGCCTAGAACAGGTGGCGGCTCCATCGCAGGTTGGTTGATGACTGCCGTAGCCCCATTTGGAGAAAATGAAGAACATGCTCTTGATCAGGCATTGGTCGAGTTGGGCCTAGGCGATGCGCGACTGATTCAAGGCGAGGGTGCAATGTTGCCCATTGGTTTCGAGCCGGGGACTCCTCAGGATTTACCGATGGGTACTCTGGTCGAATGTCACCTCTCGAAGGCGACAGTACACTCCTCTGGAATTGCATCAGCGGGAGTGGCCTGGGCACTTTGTGTAACACCTGAAGGGGACGAGTGTGCAATTGTATCGACCATGTCTCATCAGGGTTCAATGGAAGAATGTGAAATTGAATTACGACGAAACCTGCAGAGAAAGTTAGGTAGTCGTGATTTGGAATTGCGTAAATCAGAGTCTGGAGGTGCCTTATTTGAATGCGCAGTAGATGAAATCGAAGCCCAAGAGGGGTTCCATGGGGTGGTTTTGGCAGCTTTAATCCTACCAAATAGTCTCAACATCGGTGTTTCAAGTGGCCCAACCCGCTCAAGAAACCTAGGTGTCTCGAGTATAGGTGGTAGTTTGGGCGGCCCCAGTGGATTGAGCGGAAGTGGCCAAAGCGACTTTGGGTTTTAGCGCAGTATTCAACAACTACCGCTGTTTGGAAAATGCATGGATTCGATATGGCTTGTCTTACAGTGTGAATCCTGTGGTCGGGCTTTTGGACGCCAAAGCACTAGCAAGAGTATTGTCTGCCCTCATTGCAATCACACAGATGCAAAAATCCTGTCTAGACATCTGAATGCTACTGATGCCAGTGACGCGGTGTCCTTGGCGAATGTGCCTCCTGAAATCAGAGATCAACTATCTACTTTGATGAATCGGCAATCACAAGTGAATCATTCGAATTCAGACAACCCTCCTGATGGCTCATCAATCCTGGCATCGGCTGAGAATGACGATGGTATCATCACATTAGAGTCACTACGCAAGGCGCTATTTTCTGCAGGATTTGATATTGATGCGGAAGGATTTGCTGAGCGTGCAAGTGCAGAGGGAGAATTGATGCGAGTAGGCGCAGATTGTTGGAAACGTGCATGAGAACGTTCATGTTTGTTGAGCGACGCGGCACCATTACTGGACCCGTGGGTTAGCTTGGCTATGCTCGATGCTTTGGGAGCATCAGACCTCAGTTCAAATCTGAGCGGGTCCACTCAATCGCCAAGCTTGTCGATGAGAAATTGTTTGGCCCGTTCTAAAGAATCAGCACGTGCAACCGGGTTCCCTTCGACATGTGCCCCCCTGATTCGCAAAAAGCGAATCGCCCATTTCCGTTGCCAGCGATGATTTAGTGGCCATCGGATGCCTAGGAACAGTTTTCCAGACATCGAACCATTCTTGTCGATTCTAGCCGTTCTTTTGCGTAAACAAACCGCTTTGGGGAGCCAAGTTAATTCCTTTGTACCGTCAAAAGAGTGGTGTGCCCCTGGGTAAACTTGCAACGTAGCATTCGGGAGTTGAGGCATCATTCCCTCGACAAAATGAACCGGTGTCCAATCATCAGCTTCACCATGCAGAATCAAAATTGGTGAGTCAGACCAGGTTTGAATATCAGGTCGCATGTGAGCGGCTGGGTAAAATGGTACATGTGCATCAAATGGAGCCCCAAGAATTTCAATAATTGGGACCCAGGCAGAGTATAGGGAAACAGTTCCACCTAGGCTCCAGCCAGCGATTCCAATCTTGCCAATCCTGGGGTCTTGATCTAATTTAGAGCGCGTTCGAAAAGCATCCACAAGCATCATTGCATGGGTGACAGAGAGTTGGTCATCAACAGTTGAATCAATTTCTCTAGACGAAAATGAATCTACTTTGCAAACAGCAAGGCCTCCTTCTAGCCATGCATCAATGTGATCTTGGTGGTGATTCATCCAACCCTTACTGCCGTGGGAGGTAATTACACAGCCAAACGGCCCTTCCCCTTTTGGGAGTAACAATTCTGCCTGGATTTTGGTGTTGGGTGCTTTTTCCAAACCATTCAGGATTTGATGAATTTCAAATGGACTGGCAGAGTTTATTTCCAGTTTTTCGGACATGCGCTCACCACTCTTTGTCAAAAATCGCTTGGTCATCTCCGAACGCCTTGAACTCAATGTGGTTCCCACAGGGGTCCTTGACAAACATGGTTGCCTGTGCTCCGGGGAGACCCTGATATCGTTCATATGGTCCAATTACAAAGTCAATTGATTTCTCTTGAAGGCGTCCTTTGAGTTCACGCCATTGCTCCATGGTCAACACTACGCCGAAGTGCATCGCAGGTACGCTTTTTCCATCGACAGGATTGGTAGATATTGTAGGCATTTCTGACACAACATGCGCAACGATTTGGTGCCCGAATAAATTGAGTACACAGGACTCTTTTTTCCTTCGCCCAGTTTCACATCCAAGGATTGTGGTGTAGAAACCTATGGCTCGTTCTAGATTGGTGACAGGGAAGGCAAGATGAAACGGTCTCATTTTGTCACTTCCAAAACATGTATTTCTCTCGGCTGGATTCCCAAGGCAAATCGAAAAGCAATCCGATTTCTGTTAGGATGACATAATTTAGCAAGAGATATGCCACATAACTAATCAGCAATACCAACAACGTCGTATTGACAACTTTCCTACGCTCCCTTTTTGCTTGGTCTAGCGTACAAATACCTCGGCTTCTGAAATGGATAATCAGTCCAATCAAAATAAATGTAAATGCAATCAAAAGCATCGTCGGCCTGAACCACCAAAACCCATCTTCTCCCCAATACAATTTGTTGGATAAGGCGGCTGCAGTGCTAACACTTGCCAATCCGAACATGACCAAAACCACGCTAGGAAAGCAACACATGCTTGCTAAGAATGCTGATCCAAGCATCCATCTCCACATGGAGCGAGCATCGGGTTCCTCGCTCATGGTGTAATCCTCCCCCGCCTACGTTTTGATTCTTTTTCATCTAGTTTTGATAGCGTCAAAAATGAGAGCAAAAACACCCCGGCCGATAGAGGGTTTTGAATTGAATAAAACAGAGCGATCCAACCACCGAACCAGAGTGTGCAAGATGCCAATTTCAATCCGATATTTGTTTGAGGGCTTTGGATATACCAATCGACCCCACGCATCCAGATTCCAATCCACAGCATCCAACTAACACTCAAAAGAAATCTTGAGAGGCGGATCCCTGATTCCTCGTTAGCATAAACCGATTTCACGGGAACTTCTTCGATTCTGTAACCTCGCCTTCCGGCTTCCATGATCCACCAATTTGGATATCCATATCCTTGCCAATTGTCAGACCAATTCCAAGAAGCAATCATTTTGCCTGATGTTGCGGTATATCCGCATTGGGAGTCACGTACACGTGTACCGGATGCTAACGATGTCAATCTTGACAGCCACCATGTCCCAATCCGACGAATAAAAGGCATTCCCTTCGGACCATCTTTGTGCAACCATCGGTTGCCCTTCACGTGGTCCGCCCGCCCATCTGTAATCGGCTCGATAACTCGGGGTAGATCCTCTCCGTCCATTTGTCCATCACCCGCCATCACGACAACGACACAGTCTTCTCCATATTTTGCAAGTGCCAACTTACTTCCTACCTGAATTGCACCTCCGACACCCAAACCTTCAGTCGAAACAACTTCTCCTCGTGTTCTGACGATTTTTCTCGCAATTTCAGCAGTATTGTCTGTAGAACCATCATCGACAACGACCAGCCAATCGACAGATGATGGGACTGAAGCGATACTGGATGAAATCAATTCGGCTTCATTGCGCGCGGGCATGACGACGATGACGCGCATGGAGTCCAGCCTTGCAATCCGGTCTTTGAAGCCACGCCTGACCGAATCATTCATCCCCGGACGGTCCAAACGATGTATAATGCGGATTGTTTTGGTAGCACGAGACCAAGCTTTGCGAATTGCTTCCGCTGTAGTCCGTGCCCGTGATTTTGCAGATCGAGTTACCGTCCTCAACCTCGATGCTGGTGAAGAAACAACACGTCTTGCTGAGGAATCTGGAGCAGAAGTGATCCAGTATTCAGGTAGTACAGATGCTCCATCTATAGCAAAAGTTTTGCTTGAATCAACTCTCGATATGGAACGAACTGTGATTATCGCCCTGGATCAAGATTGGAAATTATCAGATATGGCTCGAACAGTGGGTCTATCCAGGCAAGGCCATGATGTATTCATTGCATTCAAGCATAGGACAAAAAATCGGAAGTCCTCAGATGATGGTCAAGGTTTGCCAATTGATACAGACACCTACAATTATTCAGAAGCCGACATCCAGTTTTCCTTTTGCTCGCAAAAAGGTTTGCTTGCCGTGGCCGAGCAGCAGCAGGATGATGCACCAGTGGATTTGTCAGAGTATATCGAATTAAGAGTCGTCGAACTTGATTTGCCTCCGGGTCCACCTCCGAGAGAGTCTCTTGCGAGTGCCAGCCGTTTTGCTCAATTCTTCTATTGGATGCTCGAGAGTAAACACCCATTGATTTTGTTCGGAGTCCCGGGAGCCGTTTTCTTTTGGGTCGGTTTTGAAATGGCCAACGAGTTGATTAGTTTTCAAGGCCCTCATAATGGGGTTTCCTTGGGTGTAGCATTGGCTGCATTTACAGCAACACTTGTGGGCGTTTTCTCACTCACAACCAGCCTGATTCTGTATGTTCTTGGCAAACAGGTGAACCGAGTTCCGAACCGAATTGCCGTCAAGGAATGAGAAACCACAGGCCGAGCATCATCAAGCTCAGAATGATGAGAAAAATGGCCTCGGCGCCTTTCCAACGCTCTGACCAAGTTTCAGCATCGCGGAATTTTTTCTGTTTCCACATTTCATACTGCTCTTCGCTAAGTTCTCGTTCCATCCGAATCCATTCTGAGGATACCTTCCAACGTTGCCAAACCAGTGTCATCAGTAGGGCAATCAATGCTACGATGGCAATGGTGACCCACATGGGATTGCCTCAGGGTGTGACACGACGGCTGTCACGTGGGAATGGGATAACTTCACGGATGTGGTCTGCTCCAGACAACCAACTGCAAACTCGATCAACTCCAAGTCCAAATCCACCATGGGGGACGCCTCCATATCTTCGAACATCGATGTAAAATTCATACGGTTCACGCGGAGTGCCTTCTTCGTCAATTCGCTCAAGGATTTCCTGCTCAGACCATGTGCGTTCACCGCCGCCGATAATTTCTCCATATCCTTCTGGTGCCAACAAGTCGTGACATAGGACATATTTGGGGTCCTCAGGATCTGGGCGATGATAGAATGGTTTGGCCACACGTGGATAGTGGGTAAGGAAGTGTGGTACATCGAAATCTTGAGTAAGAATTTTTTCTTTTGAATAATCCAAATCTTGCCCCCATTCGATTTCTACTCCCATGCTTTGGAGCGTTTCAATAGCCTCATCATAGCGCATGCGTGGATATGGGTTGTCTGCATAGCGTGCCACAAGTTCAAGATCACGATCTAGTGCTGTGAGTTCCTCTTCTCGTTCCTCTAGTAGTGTACGCGCAATCTTCCGAACCACACCTTCACCATGTACCATCACATCATCGTTACCAGCCCAAGCGATTTCCATCTCAGCATGCCAAAATTCAGTCAGGTGGCGTCGTGTCCTACTTTTTTCAGCTCGGAATGATGGTGCAATGGTGTACAGCCTCTCCAAAGCAGGCATCGCAGCTTCTGCATACAATTGCCAAGATTGTGTGAGGTATGCCTTTCGTCCAAAGTAGGGGACTTCGAATAGTGTCGAACCGCCTTCAACAGCCCCAGCGACGAAGTTGGGCGCTTGATACTCGGTAAAATCTCGATCACGGAAGTATCCATGGATTGCTCCAAAGACTGATGACCGAATCTTCAGCATATGTGTCATACGAGAGGTTCGCAAATACAGGTGGCGATTGTCCAGCAAAAATTCGGTTTCGCC
>Ga0163179_10000457_pt1 | contig 29879 bp, 16 predicted proteins | sample AtlANTMetagenome_FD_109643 | JGI IMG/M metagenome (GOLD analysis project Ga0163179, IMG submission 109643) | Marine eukaryotic phytoplankton communities from the Atlantic Ocean - Atlantic ANT 2 Metagenome | ecosystem: Environmental > Aquatic > Marine > Oceanic | place: North Atlantic Ocean...
CTTGTCCTTGACCCTGGCCCTGACCTTGTCCTTGACCCTGGCCCTGACCTTGTTCGCCTTGGCCCTGATCGTTGGACTCGCCACCGCCGTTAGTTCCGCCGTTACCGCTGCCGGTCTCAGAATCCTGGTAGTCGGGGTCGTAGGCATCTGGGATGCCGTCGCCGTCCTGATCCGAGGACTCGCCGTCATTCGGGTCGTTCGGGAACGCGTCAGTGGAGTCAGGCTTACCGTCACCGTCGGTGTCAGCGCTGTTCGGGTTGGTCCCGCGCGCGTATTCCTGGGCGTTAGTCAAACCATCGCCGTCCGGATCTGCGTTAGCGTCGCCGCCAGAGTTAGGGTTGAGGCCGTGATTGACCTCCCATCCATCTGGCAATCCGTCACCGTCGCTGTCCGCGCGGGTCATGTCCGTTCCTTGCTGCTGTTCTTCGGCGTTCGTCAAACCGTCACCGTCCCAGTCAGCTCCACCATCGGAGCCGTCTAGAGGGTCGGTGCCGTCTGCAGATACTCCTACAGACGCGGCCATCAGTACCATGAACAGTGCAATTAGCATGCTCAATTTCTTGTTCGTGTTCTTGTTTTGCATAGTTTTCATTTCCTTTGCTTTGTTTCAGAGAACCCGCCGTTCTCTCTTTCCGGGATCAGTCATGCGGTGCATGGCATTCAAACTCCGGGATGCGGCGGTTGATTCGATTGTGTGGTTAGCACTGGAGCTATTCGCTTCGTGGAGCGGGAAGAACCGGATTGCAACGCAATCCCTGACTAAATCAGGGGCCCGATTCTTCTCGTAATTTCGCTCCAGTCCTCCGATTTTTGCCATTCTAAGCCACATTTCGTTCTAGGGTGCCCTTCGCTCCCTCTGTCTAATGAAACGGCCTTGGGGTATATGAAACCCGCATCATCCATGTTCTCAATTAAGGAGTTAGACGGCGAAGTTCCGCCTTGAAACGGGCTGCTCCGAGGATGTGGCGAATCGGTGCAAGGATCGATATGAGAATCAAAGCAACAAGAATTGCTGGAGTCCAGAAGGTGATACCTTGGCCCATCGTGAGCCAAGCGGACCAAGCAACGATGAGTGTCGCCCAAATTCCGTAACGACGTGTGAAGAGTGACGTGCGAGCCCGAGTTATCTCATCTGAATAAAGCTGAGGAACCTCGTCTTCTGTGACGAAACCTTGCTCAACGCCGCAACGAACACAGACGAGATATCGTGGACCGTTGCCCCGGATGAACTGGTCTTGAGGAAAGACACCTCTGCAGTAGCGACATGTAGCCATCCGAATCTCTCATTCCTACGGAATCACGCCGACTCCTTCAATCCTGCTGTTCAGAAATCTGAGTGGAGTCCACCAAGCGGCCTCTAGAAGCATCACATCCAAGATCTAAGAAGGTCTTGAGCAAGGCTCGACCTTCGGGACTTCCGCACGATTCTGGGTGGAACTGGATTCCATGAACTGGACGGTCAATTGCCTCAACGCCCATGATTAGACCTGTTGGCTCAACCCATGCGTTTGCAGCCAACCTCTGTTTTGTGTTATCCTTCACAGGAGTGATGCAAAGGCTATGGTAGCGCATCATTGTCGGAGAATCTTCGGAACGGATGAATAAACCCGAGGAAACGTGATCGATACTCATGGGAACGCCATGAACGGCACCAGTTGGAGTGCGATTGAGAATCCACCCATCCGCAATCCCAAGGGCCTGATGGCCGAGGCATAAGCCTAGGGTCGGCAAGGGTGAATCTGTATCTAATGCCCAATGAGCGAATGCCATGGTGAGTGGCGAGGCTGTCGGCTCAGAAGGTCCAGGACCGAGAACGATGTGTGATGGGCGATGGGTATCGAGTAAAACGTCGATGTCCACATTTGATTCAGGTCCACGACCTGGAACAATAATGACCTCGGCCCCACAAATTCGAAGTTCATCAACAATGTTCCATGTGAAGGAATCTAGGTTATCCACAAAAAGGACGCGAGGAGGATTAAGCAAATGATGAACACGTGGTGACCCGGTATGGAGACGTGTCAATAGTGCAGATGTCCTATCGTCGACAATGCGAATGGGTTCAATCCTTGGTTCTGCAGAAACCGGCTGAGTTAACGGATCCAAATTTGATTTTGGCCAACAAGCTTCAATCAGTGCCGCTGCCTTCAATTTCGCTTCTTCAACCTCGGATGCTGGATCAGATTCGACTGTGATTCCACCTCCTGCCTTGACAGTAGCATGCCATCCATCTTCCGTAGAGTGAGCCTCTATCGTCCGAATGAGGATATTCCAAACGCCCTGATTGCGTAATGGATCTTCGTAGCCAAGTGAGCCGGTCCATGCACTTCGAGGAGCCTCTTCGAGTTCAGAAATTGCTGCAATCGTCGCATCCTTTGGACAACCAGTGATAGAACCACCAGGGAATAGATGCTGTAATGCAGATGCAACGTCAACGTCAAAATCCGGAGATCCTGTGATAGTGCTCACCATGTGGTGTACGTTTGGTAGTGATTCTATTCGCCAGTCCGCCCAAATTGTGGAGCCTTCACGACTGATTCGTCGAATATCGTTCATCTCAAGATCAACGAGCATCATGTGTTCCGCGATTTCCTTGCGAGACGTCAACATAGTCGTCACTTCGGCGGCGTCCGCTTCAGGATGGATGCCTCTTGGGCGAGTGCCCTTGATTGGACGGGTAGACACGTGGGCAGAATCCATCTCTAGCAGGAGTTCTGGACTAGAAGAGGCAATGGCAAGGTCGAGATCGGGGGCATGGAGCCAGCCTGAGAATGGGGCTGGATTAATCTCAACCAATCTTTCGAGTGCCTCCCATGGATGAATATGGGTCGGCCCACTCCAAGTACGGCCATAGTTCGCCTGGTAGAGGTGGCCGCCACGAATTGATTCGATAATGCGCTGAACTTGGTGCGCATGATGGGCATCAGAGGTGCTCACAGGATTCAGGGGATGAATAGTTTCCAGGGGTTTCTGTGGAACAATAGATATCTCCGCAATCGGTAAATTAGCCCACGGATGATTCTCAGCAGAAACGAGGGTAATGACATCGAATTCTCGATTGTGGTGGATATAGGCATCAAGTGGATACAGGATTCCGAGAACTGTTCCTTCATTAGGCCGAGAAAGAATGTCAACCGGTGAGGTCCACTGAACGAGATCGTAGCCGAGTAGGCCGGTAACAGTTCCGAGGCTAGGCAATCCATCAGGGGCGGGTTGAGTGGTTCCGAGACGCGCGAAACGCATGGCTTCAGCGAGATTCGAGGCATTAGATACCTCGCGAGTAATCCAGCCTTTACCGTCCCATTGCTGAACTTCGACTATCATTGGAGGAACTTCAGGGAACTGAAGTTCTCCTTTCAACGGAGAAGAGATGGGAGTATTCTCTGATGTATCAATGGGAGATGGTTGCTTGAGTAAAGTCCGGTGAAAAGCGGGGGCCATCAATAGTGAATGACGAGATATGTCGGATATTGGGCCTCCAGAATGAAGCAGGAGTTCGTCGGGGGATAAATCGGCTGAACGGATGGTTCGCAAGGATCTTTGAAGATCAACAAGTGGTTGATCGCTCTCGAATCGAGGGAGGCGTCGATGAATCATATGCCTCACTGAACCTCGGAAGTCTTCCATGCGTCGTTCAAACCACGCGTAATCGGGGCAAGGAGGCGATTGCCCACTGGAATCTCATGACTATCGATCTCTTCGATGGCGACTGCTCCTATACCTGTACCAATGACTACCAATTCACGACAGCGGCGTACCAGTTCTTCAGTCAACCAAGCAGTCCTTAGTGGAATACCGGCTGATTGGAGCTCTTGCTCGATCAACGTTAGAGTGACTGAAGCGACTGCGCCCTGTTGCACCCCTGGGGCGTAAGCTACGCCATCTTCGTCCAAGAGGATGGGGGTGCATCGGTCTCCATCGATGATGCAATGATCATGAATCAGTAAAGCGACCTCAGAACCTGTACGTTCTGCAGTATCTCTTGCTGTAACGTATGCGGACCATGCTCCGTGCTTGATTCCACGGAAGCGCCGAGGCCACCAAGGTGCTGTAACACTAATCGCTGAGACCGGGCCTCTAATCTCTGGATTCGTTCGTATATCAATCGAGAGTTTTCCATCCGCTGACCATTCAACACGTATCAACCCGGTCTCTAGCGTCGTTTCTTCCAACCCACGATTAATTTCGGCCCGAATGACTGCGGCACTCAGAGGGGGGCATTGTGCGGCCTCTGCGAAGCGAATTAGGCGTTCCTCGTGCGCTAAACGTGCAAGGACTGTTGAGTTCCGGAACGCGACTGTCGTGAAGACGGAGGAGCCGGGTCGCTCGTCGCTCATGCCGGGAGGAACGCCCTTGAACGGAAGAGGCTTCTCTGTTCAGAGAAGGTCATCGAGGAACGACATATCTAGATCATCATCCCGATGTTCTCCAGACCGCAGGGCCTTCGCAGCACTCGTCAATTCCTGCGTATTGAGGTACTGGTCCCGGTTGTCATCATGATGACGTGCCTCTTGGACGAGTACGTCCACAGAGGGTAGATCGTACTCTCGGACAAGGTCCCCTGCTCTCTGCTTGGAGTAATTGTAATCAACGACTGGGGCTACTTGGGGCGCACCAACAGGCTGCGCATCCATCGGTGGTGGAGCAACTGTGGGTGATGCAAGCATACCCATATCATCGTCATCCCAACTTTCCTGATTTTGTATTCCATAGGTTCCTTGCGCTAGATGTGCCCATTCAGCACTTGGATCCTTACGACGCATGACGAAAAGAGCCACCATTGCGGCGATAATCATGCCGAGTAAGATGAGTATGGCCAAGGTCTGGATGCCGAGAGCCTCCCACCAAGCAGCGTCCTCAGAATCGCCCGGATTCGGCACAGCGGTTGGATCGTATGGCAACAGAGCTTGAGCCGTTACACCAAATCGGTGGACATCTCCATCGTGTGCAACAACGGTCACGTAATGCGTCACGTTTTGATCCAGCGTGTCGTTACCAATTGATTCGAAAGTGTAAGACACGCCCTGGACGAAATCCTTGACAAGCCGTGCGTCGCGAGTATCCTCAAAGACTTCGTTGGAGGCATATATCCAGTAAGACCGGACCTTGGCATCTTCAGAGATATCCCATTCAACAATAATTGAATTCCCATCATCCGACCACCGGAGAGTTACTCCAGTAATCTCTGGAAGATGTAGCCCTGGATCAAGAAGGGAATTGTCAATCGGAGAACGGCTCGAAGTCAGGAGCTCTGTATACAACGCATTGCCTGAACTGTCAACGGGAACAACTGCAACCCAAGTCTCAACTCCAGGCGCTAGAGGAATTGCAGCATCCTCACCAAAAGCGGGAGAGAAGATTTCAACCTCTTCTGGTAGTTCTGGATTCCTCTCTAGAACGGCTGCTGGCTCCATGGTAGAGGCATCTGTAAATGGTAGTGACGAAGTGAATACCTCGTAACGATCAATGTCACTCGCGAGACTCAAATCGAAGGATACGTGAAGGCCGTCACCCAAATCATCTGGACGATCCGCTAAAGTTGGCGCATCCAAACGTGATGGTGGAGTAATGTCGCCACGGTTGTCAATGGGCGTAACTTCGACCGTTTCAAGGCGAGTCAGGTAGACGTTGTCGATTTGATCGTGTGCTGTAACGGTCACGTAGAGCTTGACATCGGGCTGAATTGAATCAGACTGTGCTGTACTGACTGAACTACCACCGTACAGGGCCGTGTCAACCGTAATTTCGATTCGTTCCTCGGCCCATCCACGGCGTTCTACCAAGATTAGACCACATTCGTCGGGATCTTCTGAACAAGCACTCCACTTCGGACCTACAGTAGTAACGGGGTGTTCGGATACCCATACCACATAATGTTCCAAATCACGATCGAAACTAGGTGTCCAACTAACATCAATACTGGTACCATCATCATCCGGAGTATCCCATGCTTCGATGTTTGTGATACGTTCAGGGGGTTGAGGGGCAACATTCGCGACCGATGTAGCCTCAACAATTGTAACATTCTCTAGGTCCTTATTCTGCCAAAGATCAACTGCGACAACTGTGAACCAGTGGACTATGCCATCTTGGATTGGTCGGCCAGCAATATCGTTCACCACTACTGAAATTGTAGCATCCTGAGATTGATCCTGTCGAGACATCTGAGTTGGAGGGCCTTGCCCACCGCCACCAGGAGGCCCTCCTGGGGGTCCGGGGCGTTGTCCTTCCAATAATGGAGCGCAGCCGAAAGTCGTCAATGCGATATCCCAGCCAACAACATCTGATGGCAACGTTTCCGAGTTTGCAATATGGCCATAGATTTCGTAGAAAGCGCAGTCTTCCTCCTCATTTGCTGTCCACTCAATCGTGATATGGCCACCTTCATCATCAGGAGTATCGAACGCAACGATGTCTTCGACTGGAGCAGGTGGAGTGCCATCATCCTCCAAAGCGGTCCAGATTACGGGGCCGACTATTGTGGCATTAGATTCGTCGAATTGACCGCTTTCATCAGTGCAGACAAACGCAAACCAAAACGGATCATTTACCGGGATTTGAGTGAAGGTAGTATTCGCCTCCCCTGCAGGTATTGCAGTTGCCCTAGGAAGACGATATGGGAAATCTTCTGGAATTGGAATCGGAGTCCTCCAATAATGTGTAAAGGCATGATCAAGTTCAGTACATGCGGACCATTCGAGCATTACTCGGCCCTCTTGATCCTCATCGATTGTAGCGTTCACCCATACAGGCGGATTCGGGACATTGTCGATTGGAGTCGCGAATGTACCGAAATTGGACGGTTCGCCTAACAACCCTCCAGAATACTCCGTTACAATGGATATTCCATATTCTACGCCATCTACCAATTGCGTGCCCAATGATGTAGTAAGTTCAGTAGATACTACTGCCCACGCTGGAATTCGGGCATCGTAACTTCCACTGGCATCTGTTATATCTTCGATATTAGATGATGTGAGCCCGTTCGGATATTCCGTCGTTTCCCAGACATAAATCCGGTATGCAACCCAGCCATGATCTGTGGATGGTGACCAACGAGCAATGAGGGTCCCTCCACCGTCATCCGGACGATCGAAGAACTCCAACACCTCGGTGGGCTGCTCAAGGCGGACCCAATCATAGGTGAGGCGGACCCAAATGGAACCATTGGACGGGCTCTGAAGTCCAAGTTCGACTTGGCGACCAATTTGGCTCATTGCAGCATTATCAATCGCATTTTGGAAGGACGATTCCAAACTAGAGTCTAGTTCTGCTAGGTCCCAGATTCCAGTGTAATTGAGAGTGGTTGTAGACATCCACGTGGCTGCACCCTGAACTGGACTCACAGAAGTCACAGCATTCTGAATGAGTTGGATTCCGTTGGGCCCTTGTGCACCTGTAGACGATGTGATTGAGGCCGTCTCAGAATCAATGAGGACGATCTGTCTACCAGGATGAGTCTGGTTCGTAATGTCATAATTCGCACCAGCAACGAGTACAGTCAAGGGATCAGCGCGGCGATTCGTGAAACGATCTGCTTCATTGTGTGAAATCGGGGCGAATAAGTGCAAGCCATCTGGGCCGACTGTTGCAAGACCATCTGAATCAATGTAGCCAGCCATCAAATCCGTAATCTGGATTACATCATCAACAAGATGTGCGTCTCCTGCTGCAAAGTAAGTAATTCCTGATAGGCCAATAGATACGACCTCGGTGCCATCACTGACCAAAGTATTGGGTGGATAGCCTGCCATCGTAAGCGGATTGGGGCCATCTTCCATCTGACCGGAGCTTGCATTCCAATGAATGATAGGGGCTGTTGCCGTGGCAATATGAACGCCCCATGCATCCGCAGTGATGGATTCAATCGCATTATCTGGAATCATATCGATTGGGCGTGTAGCTGACGGAATCATCGTCGCCGTGGGAACCTCGGTGTACCCTGGACGGGTAATTCCTCGGCCATCGTGAGCGACAAACATCGTCTCGCCAAACACTGTGGAAGCTCCTGACGCATCAACAATGGTCGTTGCAGGTAGGACGGTCAAGCCTGAAACTGTAGTTCCGATCAAGCCTGATTGTTCATTGAGGACACGAACCACTGTCATCGTGGTCGTGTTGAGTTCCGCAACACCCCCCCATGTGCCAACGAGTAAATTGCCATTGGCAACGCCAAGTTCGCGAATGTATGGGAAAGGTAGGCCATCAAGAACAGTGAACGGATCGTCCCAATCCGAGGTCGTGAGATTCCAAACACCAAGACCGCCGATTGTTGCAATCCATATTCGCCCATCATGCTCCTCAAAGTCCCATACGAAATTGCTTGGAAGGGCTGCGATGAGTTTGCCATCAGAGATTGTGTTGTTAGCCACATCATACACCTGAACACCAGCAGCAGTAGAATCAGTGCCCATCAGGCCGATTACAAGGCTACCATTCCATGGGACAATACCATCATGATTCCAATGGAAACCGATGACTGGAGGCTGTAATTGACCGTTGGTCAAATCCACACGAATAAGGCCCTGGAAGATGGTCGAAACCCAAAGATCCGTACCATCGTGATATATTTCATTCACAATTTCAAAACCGAAATTGAAGGAACGATCCCAGCGGACTGTGCCATTGATCAGAGTCCCTTCAAGAATCGATGTACCCAAACCAGAAGTTACATCCTCGCCTTGGACTGCGTATACCTTGTTACCATGGGAGAGGAACTCGAGGATGCGGCCGGAGCTAAGAGCTACGAACGAGTCGATTCCTCCAGGCGTTAAGCCATTAGAATCGAGAAGGTCCACACGACTGTTACCAGTACTCTCACCATTGCGTGCAATGGCATATGCAGTCGCACCATTTGCAGTCGGCTTAACCACAATACTGCCGCTACTCAATCCTGGATCAACTAGAGATCCTGAGCCGACCGTTGTACCCGATACAGGAACTTGGGAGAACCCTCCTGCACCGGTGCCGACGTGTGCAATTAGTACGCGATTGTTGTGGTACAATAGACCACCAGGGAATACAGCTTCTTCAGAGATGCCATCTCCAGCGTCTATTGGAGCAAGTGCCTGATTCTGTGTCCCGTAGATATAGCGTCCAATGCCAATACCATCTGTGTCGTAACCGAAGTAGACTATCTCATTTGGTTGATCACAACTCACAGCGCGGACATCATCGTTGTCAATCTCTCCGCTGTTAGCACGGAAATCACCAATCCATGAATTGGATGAAAGATCGTAACGAGCAACACCTCCGGGAGCCCACCAACCAAGTGAGCCCATTCCTACGTGAACGATGCCTGCACATTCCCCGATATCAGCAGGATATCCGGAAGGCACGGAGCCCGAGCCTGCAGCAATGCTTTGCCATTGGCCCGTGGTTCCATTCTTGATGTGGATGTCGGCATTTGTGTTCCAACCTGACTGCGCATATGTCCCCACCCAGAGATCATCGCCCACTACCCCAACTGTGTAGACGTCCTCGTCCCCTGAGGAAGGCATGCCTCCATTATTGGGGTTCCAACGAGTCAACCAAGTATCGTTGGTAGGATCGAAGCGAAGTAATCCATCTAGTGAGCCAAATAGGTACTCTCCATTGAATTCAACCATGCCGCGTATACGGCCATCGACATCATCCCAGGACCCGAGTAAAGTCATATTTGCAGCATTGTAGCGGCGGAGATAATTTTCTCCATAAGCAACCCATAATTCACAATCTGCTGGGTCCAATGGGAAACAATCGCCGAGGTACTGCGCATTAACGCGTTCAATATTTCCAGTTGAATCTAGAGTATCAGCCCAAGACCCGTTAGTCACATTCCATCGAACGACTGCACCAATACCAGTCCACCACTGTGATGGAGTGACTCCAACCCACAGCTCGTCGCCAACCATATTCATGCCATTGGTGTTGCCTGAGGTCCCAATCCGGGCGCCTACATCGAGTTCAGAAAGACTGGTATCTGTGGAGAGATTGATTCGGAAGATAAGGTCTCGAGAATTCTGGTAATTCAGTTGTTGTGCATAGTGCAAAATGCCTCCATAAATCGTGATGTGCATCGGATCCCAATTCGATAGAGTGGGGCCGCCACTGTTTGTACCCTTATCCCAATCACGGAGAACTGTTGAAGTGTTCAAATCAATCTCGGCTAGACCGAAATTGCCCCCTGCCCAAAGCGTATGACCTGACTCACCTAATGCAAGAGATGTCACGCCGTCGCCACCAATAACATTCGAACTCTGATCCCATGGAGAGAGCCAGTCGCTATTCAGAAGATCATAACGCTGGATTCCTGCTCCATCGAAGCCCACGTATGCAATATCGTTGTGAACGACTACTTTCGCATTGTTAGTGGCCTCTCCCGCTTCCCATGTATCAAGAACAACTTCGTTAGCGGTATCCCATACTACAGCACCATTTTCTGTGCCAACGTAGATTTTGTTGTTACCGATAAGACGGACGCTTCGAACATCGTCAGGAATGTCGTCGTCGTCGTCCCAGCAGTCATCGAACTGGAAGGTCCAAGTGTAGCGGCATAAACCTCGATCTGTGGCCGCCCAAATACTGCCTGAATCTGAATGAGTATCGAAGAATTCGCGGGGAGCAAAACGTCCCTGCTGAGAAACCGATGATCCTTGGCCATTCGAAAAGCGTTCAAGACCGAATGATGTCCCAACAAGGACTCCCCCATATGGATCGGCTTCCACGGAGAAGACGTCATTTGATTGCATTGCGCCTTGACCTGGTTGATTGCCCCCTCCTGAAGTGTAACGATCGAGTACTTCCCCGGTAACACGATCATACACTAGAACTCCGAATCCATCAAGGCCCAACCACACTGTGGTTCCATCACTTGCAATTGGTGCCCAATCAAGCTCATCTGCACCAAGCGATTGCCATGAGCCAATGACCTCGTTAGTTGTGAGATCAATCCTCATGACGCCTTCCTCATCACTGCCGATATAGACGATACCTGAACGGGTTGCGATTTCTCCAACATCGTCACTATCGAGTTCCTGCGCACCACTTGCTTGTTCATTGAACTCAGTCACAGTACCACTACTCAGATTCCATACCGTCAAACCTTGACTTGGGTGTGATAGGCTAAGCGTGGATGTGTATGCATCGTAAGACATGTCTTGAATGAAGTCCGATGTGATTGATGGCGAAGATGCCTCATCCAACGTCTGGAGGAGAGAACCGTTAGCATCGTAGACCATCAGGCCACCGCCAGCGGTGCCAAGGTAAATGTCAGTGCCATCGGTAGCGATGGAGCGCCCCTCCTCATTGGTTCGAATTGACTCAATCCAGAGGTTTTGTGAAGAATCGAAACGATCAATCCAGTCGGCACCACCAATCCAGTAGACATCCCCGAGGCGGGTTATGCTCATCATGTCATCAGAACTAGGTGAATTAGCGAAGAGTTCGGTGCGATCGAAAGAAGGCGAATTACCTGCCTCAAGAACTGATACCCGGCCTGAAGAACCAATCAATAGAACTGATTCGTTGACGGGACCGCGTAATACTCCTTCCGTTGCCCTCCAAGGCAGTAATGTAATCGGACTTGGCACATTGAGGTCCGTTGAGAAATCCGTCGAAGTGAATGTTAGGCTAGTGCCATTGTAAGTGTGGAGAACATCTCCTGCAAGAATGTGAATCCAGTCATCCGTAACTGACATGCTCTGAACATCATCACTTGAGAGCCAGTTCTGTGAAGACCAGGTGGCTAGCCAGGACCCTGTATTGAGGTCCTTTCGCATAACTCCACCATCTGCTGTAGGAATGTAGAGTACGTCGCCGGCCCTTTCGAAGCCAAGAATTGTGTCACTAGTCAACGCATTCTGAGTATCCCAATGAGTATAGGTGGTGCCATCCCACATCGTGATTCCGTGATCTTGTGTTCCGACATAGAGATCAGAACCGTCAACGAACATGGAAGTCGGTACGACTCGTTCATCCGAAGTCCCTGCACACGGCCCTGTAGCCGTTGTTCCAGAAGAAGTAGAGATTGGGTCAGCAGTCCAAGCGCCTGTCGTTGCATCATAACGCTCAATCGAACAATCACTGACAGCCCATACATCGCCGCTACCATCCACAGCGAGATCTACTCTTGAGGGAGATTGGCCCCCAATTGGACCAAGTGACATCAGCGGAGTGAAATCGTCAGCAGAGTACGCTGAAACCCCCTCAGAACTGGCAATGAGAATTCGTCCACCTAATGCATCAACCTCGATTGCTGTCGGTTCATACAAGTCGATGACATCGATAACCCACGGTTCATTATTGGCATCGACGACGAGAACATTGTCATTGGTAACGACATACAATCGATGATCTGCAGGGTGCATTGCCCAGTCCTTGACTTCGAACTCAAGTCGTTCGAAGGATACCAAGGGATCTGCGGGGCGTAGAGCTTCGATTACAAGATCTGTGATTGTTACTCCAGCCGGAAGTACGTGCGTTGCCCCGGTATCTGTAGTCGGGCTGAGGCGCCCAGTATGTGGGTCGCCATTGAGGAAGTCAACAGCACGGCCGAAATCTCCGTAGGTCCTCCAATCAAGGAGGCTGGTCTGTGTATCCATTAGCGTAAGTTGTGGTTGATCTGCCCATACACCATCCGAACCGTTAACCTGAATTTCGAAAGTAAGGTTAGAGATTTCAGCACCTGGTGCAAAATCGAGCATGAGTTGTCCAGTTGCATCTGTTGCAGTAGATGGATTCGCCCCCATCGCCTCAAGTAAAACCCAACCCGTATCATTAGAGCCTTCCATGGGCCATTCGGCAACCTGAGATGGATGGGCGCTCGACAACGGGGAGAAGCCGATTGCTGAAAGGCTGCTAAAGAGCATCAGTAATACCATCAGGACCGCTGAACGAGGTGCGGACCCTGGTGAATGAGGCTGAAGCATGAGTGTATGGCAACTGCAATGACATTTCAAAGACACTACCTCGTGTGTGGGTAGAAGAGTCAGCCTTGAGCATCTCTCTAAACGCTCATTCATCACCGACAACTACGCCATCTTCTCCAACACGATACAATCGTGCAGTGGATGTTGGATCGCTCATCGCCTTTGGAGAGCCGCTGATGGCTACAACGCGATTCCCCACCTCCAAGCGATTATTCTCAAACACGATACGAATAGCATTCCTCATCGTTGTGCTTCCGCGGTCTTCTTCCTTGCAAAGAATTGCATCTACACCTGGTAGAAGCATTACTCGACGGGCAACAGAAGGTGAATTTGTCACTGCTGTGATTGGAATTGATGTGGAATGTGCTGAAACAAGTCGGGCTGCATTTCCATGTTGAGTCGCCACGAGAATTCGATCTGCCTCGGCAATACCGGCGAGGGTTACGCCTGCGTGAGCAACGGCCCGGGTGAGAAGCAATTTAGCGTCTGTTGGGACCATGAGTTCAGCCCATTCAATCTCTGCACGACGAGTAATTCGTAACATGGTCTGTAGGGCCTCAACTGGATGTTGGCCTGTTGCTGTTTCACCAGATAGCATAACACCTGTTGCTCCATGGCGGATTGCATTTGCAACATCTGCAACTTCGGCACGTGTTGGCCGGGGGTTGATCACCATCGATTCCAACATCTGTGTTGCAACAATGACGGGGAGGCCTCGACTACGGGCACTTTTGACAATACGTTCCTGAGCCATTGGTACTTCTTCGGGCGGAATTTCGACACCTAAATCGCCTCTCGCTACCATTACAGCATCACTGGAATTGATGATCTCATCGAGACTCTCGAGGGCCATCGGATGTTCGATTTTTGAAATAATCCACGCCTCAGATTCTGCTTCATCCAATATACGTCGGACTGGTTGAATGTCTTCAGCGGTCCTCACATAAGAGACTGCGATAAATTCAACTCCAAGCGACAAAGCATGACGTAGAGCCTCCTCATCCCTTGGACCAACTGCTGGTAATTTTACCACAGTGCCTGGCACGTTAATCCCCTTACGCTGAGATATTGGTCCACCTTCAATGACTTCGCAAATTACTTCATTACCTTGACTGGATTTTACTTCGAGTTGAATCAAACCATCTGAAAGAAGGACTGGGTCACCGGGTTGTAGTTCCTCAGCAAGGCCAAGATACTCAACGGGCAAAGTTGTGGACGTGGCTACACCTTCAGCATACCCGCATTGAAGTGTCAATTGTGCACCAGCTTCGAGAATTTGTTCGCCGTCAAAATATCCAAGCCGAAGCTTTGGACCTGGGAGATCTGCTAGAATGCCGATATGGATGTCGCACTCTTCACCGATTTTTCGAATTCGGCCCGCAACCTCGGCCCGCCACTCATCAGTGCCATGGCTGTAATTCAACCGCGCCACATCGAGACCGGCCTTAATCATCGTACGAAGAGAATCCTCATCACATGAGGCTGGGCCGATAGTCGCAACGATACGTGTCCTCCGCATGAAGGGGCACCCTCCCTCTCTGCGCTTCAAAGAAACCTATGGAGATGCTGGAGAATCCCAATTTGGCGAAGGATGGGCGGTTACCGTTACTATAGTGCGAAAACCCAAAGCAGAACAACGCTGCGAGAGGGAAGGATGAGCAAGGACAATACTCTGGAACGGGACGCTCTCGAGTACCACGAAGCCGTTCCTCAAGGGAAGCTAACGGTTGTTCCGACAAAACCCCATTCTACTCAACGAGAGTTGTCTCTTGCCTATTCACCCGGTGTAGCATATCCTTGTCTTGAGATTGAGAAAAATCAGGCTAACGCTTACCGTTACACTGCTAAAGGAAACTTGGTTGCTGTAATCAGTAACGGTACCGCTGTACTTGGACTTGGCAATATCGGCGCACTTGCCGGAAAACCAGTTATGGAAGGGAAGGGTTTGCTGTTCAAGGCCTTCGCCGATATTGATGTGTTTGACATAGAAGTAGACACGGAAGACATCGATGATTTTGTTCAGACTGTGAAGAACATTGCACCAACCTTCGGAGGTATCAATTTAGAGGATATCAAAGCCCCTGAATGCTTCGAAATAGAGCGGCGACTAGTCGAAGAGTTGGATATTCCAGTGATGCATGACGATCAACACGGCACCGCAATCATCTCAGGGGCTGCATTACTGAATGGTCTCGAAATCGTGGATAAGAAAATTGAGGAGATCAAGGTCGTTGTTCTTGGAGCAGGTGCAAGTGCAATCTCCTGTGCTTCCCACTACATTCAGCTCGGTGTTACTTTGGAGAATCTCATCATGTGTGATTCTGGCGGTATCATGAACAAGCGACGTCTCGACGCTGGAGAGCTCAATGAGTACAAGGAAAAATTTGCGCGGGATATTGAAGATGGTACAATCAAAGATGCAATCGAGAATGCTGATGTCTTTCTCGGGCTCTCAAAAGGTGGTCTCGTATCAAAATCCATGATCGCAAGCATGGCACCTAATCCACTCGTCTTTGCAATGGCAAACCCGACACCGGAAATCATGCCAGAAGATGTCGCTGAAGTGCGGGATGATGCGATTATGGCAACCGGTCGTTCGGATTATCCAAACCAAATCAACAACGTTCTCGGATTTCCTTACATCTTCCGTGGGGCGCTCGATGTTCGTGCTAAGGAAATCACTGAAGGTATGAAAATGGCTGCAACATACGCCTTAGCTGAACTCGCAAAAGAAACTGTGCCAGACCATGTGGCTGCAGCATATGGGGGCACATCGCTCCAATTTGGCCCCGGATACCTGATTCCAAAACCCTTCGATGAGCGTGTTCTAATTTGGGAGGCTTCTGCCGTTGCTCAAGCGGCTGTCAATGAAGGCGTTGCAGAGGTTCAGCCCGAGGATTTCGATATTGTTGCCTACCGCCGAGAATTAGAGGGGCGCCTGGGATTGACTCGTAGTCTAATGCGCGGCGTCATGAATCAGGCAAAATCAGATGTGAAACGTATCGTATTCACTGAAGGTGATCATCCCACTGTCATCAAAGCAGCTGCAGAATGTGTTCGTGAAGGCATCTGCGCTCCAATCTTGTTAGGTCGAGAATCTACAATTTCTGACCATAAAGAACGGCTCGGACTCTCCTTTGATTGCGAAGTTATCGATGTTAGAGATGACCCTCGCCGGAAGGGAATCTATTCCGATGTACTCAGCGAAAAGCGTGCCCGAAAGGGTGTAACAAGGGCAGATGCGGTGAGGATGTTGCGATCGAGGACCTATTTCGGTTCAATGATGGTCGCTCAAGGTGATGCTGCCGGGCTTGTGGGAGGTATCGATCGTCACTATCCAGATATTCTCAGACCATGTCTCCATACAATTGGAACTGCAGATGATGTTGAACGGCTCGTGGGGATGTACATGATGACAATCAAAGGTCAGTTACTCTTCATTGGTGATGCTACGATTAACATCTATCCTGATGCTGAAACGTTAGCTGAAATCGCAATTGAAACTGCAAAGATGGCTCGTCGATTTGGAGTGAAACCGGTAGTAGCTATGCTCTCATTCTCTAACTTTGGATCTTCAAAGGAATATCGGAGTACACGAATCGAAGAGGCGATTCGTATCGTGCGAGAACGTGACCCTAATCTGATTATTGATGGCCCTATGCAAGCGGACACTGCTTTGGTCTCTGATATTCAAGAAGAATATCCATTCATGACATTCGAGGGTCCTGCGAATGTCCTAATCTGTCCAAACCTCGCTGCAGCAAACATCGGCTACAAGCTACTTCAACGCCTAGGTGGGGCTGAAGCCACTGGACCTATTCTTGAAGGAATGGCGAAGCCGGTTCAGGTGCTCCAACGTGGCGATGGAGTGAGTGATATCGTACGAATGGCTGCCATTTGTGCTGTAGATGCGCAGCGCCATCAACGCGAACGCCTGGACTAATCTTTCGGCTTTGCCGATGGTTTCATGTGAGGGGCGAAGGTCGTCGAATTCCCAAGCAGGGGTACCCGAGTGGTCAAAGGGGCTGGGATGAGGTCCCAGTGCGTAGTGCTTCGCAGGTTCGAATCCTGTCCTCTGCACCAACTTATCGAATCATGCCCTTGATGCATTTATCCTCCAATAGAGGAATGGTGCAATCACGATGTACATCAGAACGCCATATACTCCAGATGGAAGACTCAAAACGGAGAGTGTTGCACCTGCTTTAGGAGCTAATATGAGGCCCCCGACGGTGATTCCCACAGTCGCATTCTGTATACCACTCTCTATCGAGACAGTTGTCGCTTGATCATTTTCAAGGTCTAGAATCGTTGCACTCTTCCAACCTATTCCGAGCATTAGGATATTGAGTACGAGAACTGCTGGCCCCAGAGTCCCAATATTGTCCATCAGCGTGTCAAATTCACTCGCAATGGCTGCAATGACGATTATCATGAAAAGGCCGGCTGCAATTTTTCCGACTAATGACTCAATACGATCCGCCTTTGATTCTAAATATCGACGAATTAGCATACCAATCATCACGGGCACACTTGTCAGAAGAAACATGGTTATGCCAAGTTCTAGAATATCAATATCAGGCGATGCAGCACCCATGAAATGATTCATCGAGAAGCCCACGATTATTGGAAGGGTAATCACTGATACCACACTTACAACAGCGGTGTAAGAGATTGATAGAGCGGTGTCCCCTCCTGAAAATTTTGTCAGAATGTTAGAAGTCACTCCCCCTGGGCAGCAGGCTAGAATCATCAATCCAACTGCCATCTCCCCAGATAAATCAAAGATATTTGCTATCCCGAAACCTACTATGGGTAGGACAATTGTCTGGTTCCCTAGCCCAACTGCAAATGCTTTGGGGTCACTTAAAATCAGACTGAAATCAGACACCTTTAGCCCAAGGCCCAATGAGAACATGATATACGCTAGAGATATGGGTAGAACGACATCGATGATGATGTTAGATTCCTCACTCGAACTAGTATCAGAGTCCTGAGCAGTAGCAATCGGTGAAAGAACTACTATTGTCAGAATACAAGCAATTAGTACTTTAGATGCCCCAGTCATGTAAATCATAAGGTTTCATTCAACGTATAGAATATGCCGAATACGATGTCGGAGCGACCACGTTATACTGGCTTGGCACACTTCTCAGCGGCTATTGTTTGTGATGAGGTGATGCAAATTTCACACATGAGGCCTTGATACACCATTAATTTCTCAACCATGAGGTTGAAGGGAGATTACCCCTCCGAAGAAACGATTGCAATGAGAGTAAGCGCGGCCATATTACTCACTCTGTTGATGGTGGGGGGGAGTTTGAGTGGTTGCTTTGGTGATGAGGGGGAGTTGCTGGTGGAAGAACCGTCGCCCTTTGATTTTGAAAAAGAAATTCCTGAAACAACCTGGTATCATTACGCTGGGGGAATTGACGCTCTCAACGATTCTGCCGTCGAAGCTGCCAATATTACTGTAAATCTAACAGGAGAAAATACGCCATTCTGGACTCAAGGGTCTTACTACGGAATTGGAATGAGTACATTCGAACCAACTATTGGGATTACGTCTGATGATAATCTGTACATGACGAGTTGGGGAAATGGGCCTCTAGGATCAACTGCTATTGTCCAATGTAGTGGGTTGATTGGAATGACTAATCTGTCAGATTATTCTTGCGAGGACACATACGATCCATTACTCCCAGTCCCAAATAGCAATGATCCCTACGTCTATGTTGACAAATGGACTGATCGAATCATGAAATTCGACATGCATGCTCTTCTAGGCATGACTGTAGAATGGTCTGACAATGAGGGTGCTTCTTGGTCCCCTCCTACGCCTGCAACCTCGTATTCTGTTCAAGATCATCAAACAATTTCATCCTCGCCCTACCCTGCTGCTTTACACCCAACAACCTGGGTTTTCTGCATTAATGGAAATTGGGAAGCTCCTCTCTGCTCTACGAGCTTTGATGGCGGGAATACATGGAGTCCGGAGGTTCCTGGAGCGCCATTAGGATGTGGGAGTGGGGGCTTGAGTGCGCATATCGAAGGTGGTGCAAATGGTAATTTCTACAGAGGAAATGCTGGTTGTAGTGGGAGTGGATACTCGATTTACCGTAGCACAGATGGGGGATTCACATGGACTGAACACCCCCTACCCACGGAAGAATCTGGAACTGCAGATACTTGGAATGCAGAAGAAGCACAAGTTGCCATAGATGATGATGATAACGTGCATGCAATGTGGATGGGTTCCGATAACATGCCCTACTATGCATACTCCCGAGACGAAGGAGAAACTTGGAGTGATGCTATGATGATTGCACCGCCTGCCGGAATTGTTGGCACTGGTTTCCCGGTAGTGACTGCTGGTGCAGCAGGAAAAGTTGCGTTTGGGTATGTTGGAGATGCTGGAAATAATACGTGGAATGGATACATGACTGTGATTACAGATGCATTCAATGAGAATCCTTTGATGACTACTATCCAAATCAACGAGCCTGGAAATCCACTAGATACAGAGGATGGTTGCGGATACAATCGGTGTGGAGGATTGGGGGATTTCTTGGATATGGCTGTTGATCAACATGGTCGGCCTTGGTTTGGACTATCCCATAACCTAGCAGACATCGGAATTTTTGCTACACTTACTGAAGGCCCAACACTAAGGGGATTGGATGCAGAATTGAGTGTTATGCCACTTGGTGGAGAAGAAACCCTCTGACAGAATTGTTTCAGTTATTGTGAAGTGGCATACGAGTACTCATAACTGAACCATAGAAGCCAAGTGGTATGCGACGGAGAGCGTCTTCTACTCTGTTCGTTTTACTTCTTTTGCTTACTTTCATTCCATCTGCTCCCGCAGAAGCAGAGGATGTAATCCCTCAATTCGGAACTGGCTTCGATGAAACCGTTATCGTTGATTCAAATGATGGTCTTGCCGATCCCCGGGACTTGGAGTTTCATCCGGGAAGAACTAGTGAGTTATGGATTGCAAACCGAGCCACTGATAGTATTACGATTGTCAGTGATGCTGGCATGACAAGTGAATCATCCGATACTCGTTATGACTCTCATCGGAATCACTTCCTCGAAGAGGTCAGCGCAATCGCGTTTGGTGCATACCACCCTGAATTCGATTACACATGGGGGTCGGCTCAAGAAACAGCAAACACATACTGTGGACAAGCTGCACCAAACAACTTCATGGGGCCAACATTGTGGCCATCCTCCCTTACACATTTTGCCGTAGAACATCAGAATGACCAATATCTCGGTAGCCACATCGACATGAATCATGAATCCCCATATGGCATGGGAATTGCACATGACTACGACAATGTATACTGGTATTATGACGGTTACTATGGCGAGCTTGTGCGATATGATTTCGTTGAAGACCACGACACAGGTATGGATGATCATTCAGATGCAATTGTCCGACGATATTCTGATGTCAGTTTGAGTCGGGCGATGGGAATCCCTGGCCATATGGTGATGGACAAAGATTCGGGAGTCCTCTATATTTCAGACACCGGGGCTGATCGGGTTCTATGGGTGAACACGAGAGATACAACTGTGAATACTCAGAATATTATGAACGATGCCTCTCAACTTGAGCCACTTGCAGAATATTCCCGTATGACGGGTATCGAATGGGGCGTACTCGCAGACGGTTTGGACCTCCCATCAGGTATCGCTCTGGATGGGGATCGACTCTTTGTCTCTCAGAATGGGAATGGGCGTATCCTCGCACTAAACCTCGCCACGAACGGGAAAAGTGCGACTGAAGCAGGTACTGTTCAAACAAGTGCAGTCTCCATTATGGGTCTCGAAATAGGGCCTAATGGAAATCTATGGTACGTTGACAACGGTCGCGATGAAGTGATTCGTATCGACCCATTCGATGATGAGGACGATGATGGTGTAGCGGATTCTCTAGACAATTGTCCATCTACACCCAACACCACACAAATGGACCATGAGTTAGATGGGGTCGGAGATGCATGCGACTCGGATGATGACAATGATGGAGTACTCGATATTGACGATTCGTGTACCTTAGGGGATTGGAATTGGACCGCCTCTATCCAAACCGATCATGATGGAGATGGTTGTGAAGATGCGGGAGAAGATTCTGATGATGATGATGATTCTGTGTATGATACAAACGACAAATGCCCTAAAGGGAATTTAGACTGGACTTCTTCTGTTTCAACGGATTATGATAGGGATGGATGTAGGGATGCTGGCGAGGATCTTGACGATGATAATGATTTGATATGTGATTCGGGCTCAACGGATGCTATTTGTGAAGTATCTGCAGTAGGAGAAGATCGCTGTCCAAATAGTCGAGATGGGTTCTACTCCTTTCCAACAAATGATGCTGACCGCGATGGTTGTGAAGATAATGATGAGGACTTGGATGATGATAATGATGGGGTGTTAGATTCTGTTGATGATTGTCCAACGCGATATGGAGTCAGTTCAATCGATGGTCCGGTTGGATGTCCTGATCGCGACGAAGATGGTAGAGCCGATTCAGTAGACGCTTTTCCAGACGAGGGGAGTCAATGGTCAGATCAGGACAGTGATGGGTTTGGAGATGAGTTAGATGGAGTATCACCTGATGCTTGCCCATACATAATTGGTGATTCTACAATTGACCGTATGGGGTGTATAGATCGAGATCGGGACGGGTGGTCAGATCAGGGTGATGCGTTTCCAGACGATGTAACCCAACATACTGATCGGGATCAAGATGGATTTGGAGATTCTGAAACTGGTTTCCAACCAGATTTTTGTCCAGATAATTTTGGGACGTCCACTGAAGATAGATTCGGATGTATAGATTCAGATGGGGATCAGTGGTCCGACAACGGAGACGCTTTTCCAGAGGACTCCACACAACATTCTGATGCTGATCTTGATAGATACGGCGACAATCCTACTGGATTCAATCCAGATGATTGCCCGCTTGTGTATGGAACTTCATCAGAGGTTCGTCTTGGGTGTCCGGATAATGATGGGGATGGATGGGATGACGGCATAGATGAATTTCCTGGCGATTCTAAATCCTGGTCCGACACAGATGGTGATGGGTTTCCTGACCAAAATGGTACTAAAGTTAGCGATGACTGTCCAATGGTTGCTGGAACTTCCGAACAAGGAAGTGTTGGATGTCTAGATTCAGATGGTGATGGTTGGGCGGACCAAGATGATGCCTTTCCAATGGATTCTGATAAGTACCTGCCTGCCGCAAAGTTGGGCTATGTAGCCCTTGGAGGAGGATTTTTTGTTCTTCTAATCGGAAGTTTGGCTGCAATTCTTCTTCTTAGAGGAAGGAGTACTGAAAAGGCCAATTCTTCTATGTCTGCATCGGTCCGAGCTGGGCCTCCGCTACCCCCTGATGGTCTACCCGCTGGCTGGACAATGGAGCAGTGGGCATGGTATGGTGAGGATTATCTTCAGAATAGATAATTCACTATAACACAGACAAGATGATTTTCAGGCTGCAACGTACCATCAATGTGTATGACTTGGGTTGAATTGTTGGTAAAGGGCCTGTTCAGTGGTGGAATGATTGTTGGTGCAAGCGAGGTTGCAAAACGATCGATTGTTTTCGGGGCTGTGATAATTTCACTTCCATTATCGAGTATCTTCTCAATGATCATGCTCCACCGTGATGGTGTCAATTCAGAAGATATTGCAAATTATGCAGAGAGTATCCTGTATCTTGTGCTGCCCTCACTTGCATTATTTGCTGTGATGCCTATGCTTCTCAGAAGAGGATGGGATTTCTGGCCCTCACTAGGACTTGGCATTATTGTCACAGTTGCACTGTATAGCGCCGGCATCATGCTCGCCACTCGGTTCGCTATCGACGGGTAAGCATGAAGAGGCTCCGACAAGGGGTGTGGATTAGGTAAATCCCATGCCGGGTGTCTTTGACCGAAAGAGGAGGCGCGCTATTGTGCGTAAAATCTCAGAGGAATACGAAGATGCTCTGTCGACCTACTTTGGAACAAAGTCACCCGACAGTGTTGCCGCCAAGGAGCAACATAAGGGGTATGTCTCTGCTTTGCAATCCTGTGGTGTTGAGGTTGAAATTCTCGATGCTCTCGAAGGCTATCCAGATTGTTGCTTCGTAGAAGATACTGCCATCGTCTTCGAAGATGCTGTTGTCATCTGTAATCCAGGACACGCTTCAAGAGCAGGTGAAGTAGAGTCGATTGCTGAACGCCTCTCTGATGAATTCAAAATTCAACGAATGCCGCCAAATGCAATGATGGATGGTGGAGATGTAATCTACACAGGTAGTGAGATTCTGATTGGTTTATCCACGCGAACCAACGCAAGTGGAGCCGAATTTCTCTCTAAATTTGCTGCTGAACGGAACATTACCACTCGAATCATCGAGGTTCCAAAGACTACGTTGCATCTGACTACAGTGTGCTCAGTACCACGAGAAGGCACAATTATCGCAGCTGAAGGGCATCTCCGTCCAGATCAGTTAGAGAGTTTTGATGAGGTTATTTGGGTCCCCACTGAAGAAGCGTATGCTGCGAATACTATCGCCTTTGAAGATGGTCGAATTATCATCTCAGATGGGTTTCCTATAACAATTGAAAGAATTCGTAAAGCTGGTTTTGAGCCCATTCTAATCGCTATGAGTGAGATTATGCAGGCGGATGGGAGTCTTACGTGTCTATCTCTCTTCGTTGGCTGAGCGTGGTGAATACGTGCGTCGAGAAATTCTCTATGCTGCTACAATTGCAATTGGCCTCCCTATCTCGAGGTATTTTTCTGAATGGCCTGTCAATATCTGGTGTATTGGCCTGTTCATTTTTCTCTTTATCCAAGCCAAACGAAAGGAAAGAATTGAGATGGTGGCTGTTCTTGCTTTCGCGACGCCTATGGAATTATTCTTCAGTGAATTTTGGTTAATTTACGAATATCAACGGGACCTTATGCCACTTTACGTTCCAGTTGGTCATTGGTTCCTATTCGACCTCGGTCGACGGATTGCGGATCGTTTACCTGAGAGTAAAACAATGGCTCGATGGGTGTTAGTTCCATTTGTCCCGTTGACGATCTGGATGGCTTTTGATGGGATTGATACTTCGGGATTGGTCCTATTACTGCTAATGTTTGGATTAATTAGATTTGGTCCCGCACCCATGCTTTACGCTGTAATGGCTTGGCTTGCTCTTCTGATGGAACTTTGGGGAACCGGATTGGGGACTTGGACTTGGGCACCAGAAGTACCTTGGACGCCTTTGACTGCTTGGAATCCTCCATTACTTTGCGGGGCTTTCTACGGGCTAGGTGACCTGCTTGTCAACATTTCAACAGAGAAATTTAACGACGCTTCTGAACCGCTGGGTTGAATTCTAACCGTTGCTACGTTATGATCGATGAGACCCAAGGGTTCAGCCATTGCCCTATGTTTGATTATGTTAGCCTCGCCTTTAGCCGGATGTTTTGGTGAACAAAACAATGCAGGACCAAATTCAGTTGATGATGTTGTAATTACACCTGCAATATGGACAGGGGGTGTGTTCCAAGGTATCACTATCGAGGCAGAAACAGATCTCTCTGCTTTCATTCCATACTTAATTCTGAATCAAGACACTGGTTTCGTACAGAATTCAACTGTTGTAGATATCAGAGCTGGTGATTCTGTTTTACTTTCAGTGTTAGCACCGCCCCGAACTGATACTGCAGTCATTTTAGTTGGAGAATATGGGCGAGAGGATTGGCCAATTCGAGAAGTCAACGAGTCTTGGAGAACATGGTATAATCGTGGTGGTTTTGAACGAGGGGACAATCCCAGCATCTTACGAATAGATGGAAATAATGGTTCGTTAGATACAATCCAATCATCTAACGAAAGTGTTGATTCTGTGATCGCAGTAAAGATTCCAATCAATCGTCCAATGGCAGCAGCATACAGCGAGGCACAAGGAGGACGACATTCAACCGGTCTTGTTGATGGATTAAACGTCTTCAATTACATCAGCCACATGTCTGATGAGACGTTTGATCCAACAGACCTTGCTGACAATGCTGTAGGCTACCTTGACCGATGGGCGGGGCAAGGTAATGCAGCCTACGAAGACGCTGCACAATATCTCATTGATAACTTGGAAAGTTTTGGTTTAGAAGTCATCACCCAGCGATTTACCTACGATTCGTTAATGACTGGAGCTCAAAATCCCGAGGCATACAATATCTGTGGCTACCGCTTTGGCGAGGTTGACCCAGATAAGTGGATGGTTTTCGGAGCCCACTTTGACATTGCACCACCTGTAAATGCAGGGATGTTAGATCCACACATATTCGGACGAACCTACGGTACTCGTGTTGGGGCTTACGACAACACAGCAGGTACAAGCATGGTCCTAACTGTTGCAGAAGCTATGGCGAATTATCCCACTAGGAATACAATGGTATTCTGTCTTTGGTCAGGAGAAGAAGGTGGAAAGCGAGGAAGCGATTTTTGGACAGATTATTGGGTTAAGGAAGACAATCCGAATGTCGAAGTCACGAATTACGTTAACCTCGATATGGCTGGTGTTAACTGGCCAGGTGGCGGTGGCGCACCTTGTGGAGATGGCCATGGAGGCGGAGATGGAAATTGTGACCCGCAACCAGAAGTGGACCCTGATGGCTATCCAAAAGATGAGGAAGTATGGCCTATGCGAGTATACATTGGTCCAAGTTTAGATCATGATATCATGAATCAACCCCAAATGGTTGGACTTGCAATGTGGATTGGTTCTGATGCTATTGGTGTAGAAGAACAGATGGCCCCGCTCATCGGCGCCGGTTACGATGCAGAAACTTGGAAGGTTGATGATTGGTTGGAAAAGGATCGCCCAGAAATTATCGTCTATGAAGATACCACTGCACGCTCAGATCACGCCACATTCCAAGATAACTTAGGGACTGTAACGATGGGTTTTGGTGGGCTTGTTGATGGATACTGGTGTTACCATCAGACTTGTGATACTGTTGATGAGATGGTAGATTGGATGGATACTACTGGGAAAGATTACGGCGAGCCTCGTAGTGGAACAAGCAATCTTGTCGATGCTTTAGACACAATCACATGGTGGGCCACGTATTCCTTTTTCCACCTTGATGAAGAACCAATTAGGAATTCATATCTCTGAATCTATTCGATTTAGCCTAGCGACAATTCTTTGACACGGAAAGGATAGGCACAGACATGTCTGAGCCGTTAATTCATCCAGACATCACCAAGGCTCACACCTTACCCTCTAGATTCTACACGGATGAGAAATCATTTCAACATCTGATGAACGACATGCGGAACAGTTGGTATTTTGCAGCCCATTCCAGTCAATTCGTTGAACATGATGTAATTCCACTAATTGACATTGAAGAAATGCTCGGCGACGCATTGATACTGACGAATTCAGACAAGATTAGGTGTCTGTCTAATGTTTGTACACATAGAGGAATGTTGGTGGCTACTGGACCAAGAAAATGCAGTACTCTGCAATGTAAATACCACGGACGAACATTTGGCATGGATGGTTGTCTGAAGAATATGCCCGAATTCCAGGATGTCGAAGGGTTCCCTTCGGCTTCCGACGATTTGCCGGGGTTCCCAATAACTGAATGGAAGGGGTTGCAATTGGTTGGTGGAGATAGATATCTCAAGGAAGCCGTTGCAGAATTACAATCTCGACTGGGGTGGCTAGATGTCGCCTCCTTCAAACATGATAAAAGTCGATTTCGATCATATGAAATTGGGGCGAATTGGGCTCTTTACGTTGACAATTATCTCGAAGGATTCCACATACCATTCGTTCACGGAGACCTACATGGTGTATTGGATGATGACGAATATCGAACAGAATTATTCGAGGGAGGAGTATTACAAATTGGGATTGCAAGAAAAGGAGAGCCACATTTTGCGCCACCTGAGAATTCACAAGAGTGTGGTGAAAGAGTTGCGGCCTACTACTACTGGTTCTATCCAGGACTGATGCTAAACTTCTACCCATGGGGATTATCCATCAACCAAGTAATCCCACTCTCTGTCGATAGAACTCGTATCGTTTACCACGGCTATGTCGGAAATCCAGAAATGCTCGGTAAAGGAGCGGGTGGGGATCTAGACAAGGTCGAGATGGAAGACCAAGAAATCGTCGAAGCAACACAACGTGGAGTTTCCTCAAAATCATATGATAGAGGTCGATATTCACCAAAAATGGAACGGGGGGTTCATCATTTTCATCGTATGATGACTCTTAATGAATAGAGCAGTCTCGCTGGTTTTTGACTTCTAAATTCTTCGCCTACATACTTGAATCGGATCAACAACAACCGGAAGACGACAACGCTGTGACTCTATTTGAATCAACGAAAGTGCCCCATCCAACCTGAGATTTGGATTTGTAATACCACTCAAATTAGGGTGGAAATTAGGTCTAGGTAGGGGCTAATTTGGCCTGAAATCGTACCAAAAGCAAGGCCAATTGTACCAATGAAAAATACCCAGAATACTGGTTCAGACCAGCGTTTTACCTTGAGTCCATCGAGTGGCCCAAGGGGTATCATGTTGAATGCGGCAAGAATTGAGTTCCCCCAAAGCCATGCCTGCACAAATGCTTCGATGATCGCACCATCACTAAAACCAAGCAATAGTCCCCCAATAACAAATCCCACTGAATACAAAACAAGATTCGAAATTGGGCCTGCTAAAGCTATCTTTCCGTTCTGTTCCTTAGTGATATTGCCTGCTACCATCACGGCTCCTGGAGCCATAAAGACAAAACCAAGAAGCGCTGCAATTAGGACACCCATCCTCAATCCAGATGGGTCTGCACGGAATTCTGCCCAGCACCCATAATGTCGTGCAAGGAACTTGTGTGCCATCTCATGCAACAAAAAGGCAGGACCAAGGGAGAAGATGTAGAGAGTCCCCCATAGGGCCATCTCTATGATTAGTGAAATAGGTGAAACTCCACTGTTTAATATTCCAAACATTCCACCTACACGCATCAGCGCTAAAGCAAGAGCGAATGCCAGGGTTGCAAGTGTAAGATCGTTGATTTCTTTTCGCGAGAAGTGCCAAAATGACCCATTGTTACGCAAAGGTGGTGCGCTGTAATAACTCGGATTCATGAACCCACGCAAAAAAGCAGAAGATGGGTTGTCTTGACTTTCGAATACTACTCGAACATGTTGCTGTCTACGCTTTCCATCATCTCGCGCACGTGAATGGGTTGGGGGTTGACGATTCGCTGAAGCGAAGAAATCTTCTTCTAACGCATTGAGGCGGGGGTCCCGTCCCTTGCGATCCATGTATACGCCTTCGCACCGGTACGCTATCAATCTAGATGAGATAGTGAGACCCGCACGACTCCTTGCGGGCTTTCGCAGCAGAAATCGCTGCATGAGCGAGGTCAAGCATGGAGGTAGCATCCAAGGCTGCGATTAATTCAGTGTTCATGATTGCTGAATCATCAGAAAGACGAATTGGAGAAGTGGCGAGGTCATCGATTTTCGTTATCAAAGATTGGAGAATTGCTCCTTCGCGAGTAAGGCCCATGTGAGTCATCATTGTACGACGGATGGATGCCATAAGGGCCCCCACAGTCATGCCTTCCTTGACTTCGCTCATAGCTTCGATTTCTGCCTCAGAGGTGAAAGACGCGTCCATCAAGAGTGTGCGGCCACCGTGCTTTGTAGAGGTGGCCCACTGGCCTGCAGAAGTGCCGGCATTCTCCCCACTGAGTAGTTCATCCAACGTCCAGTTACCTGCAAGAACATCGCTACCGTGCATGCCTGTGTCGGCAGATGCGCCCGCTGCATAGAGGCCTGTAAGCCAGAGGTCTTCACTAACCAAGGCACGGCCTTTGGTATCCACAGCAACGCCACCAATCGAGTATCTAGGAGCAGGAGTAACTGGAATGACAGTTGACCAAAGATCTAACCCAAAACGGTCTGCGATATTTTGAGCCGAAGTGCTGAACCATGGACGTAATGAATTTGGAACATTACGAGCATCGAGAACATACTCATCATCACACAATAATCTACACGCATCAGTCAAACCACCAACAAGTTCGATATCGTCGCCATTCGCCTTACGCAAACGGGCTCCTGCATCAAGGATGGCAAGGGAGAGAAACATTCCGGAATCCTTGATCATCATTGGATGCCATCCTACAAATTCCATACCACTGAGCATTGCGCCTGAACGGAATGCTAGAGCGGCCTTAGATCCAGATGACCCGCTCTCCATCCATAGGCCATCATGCCCATCCCCTGCAAGAATCACTGACTTCGCTTGGATTGGTGCAATCATTCCAGTTTGGATGTCGAGGATAACTAAACCACGGACCCGTTGGTTCTCAGTCACCAAAGTAAGTGGGCGAATGTCATGCTTACGTGGTATTCCTCGCTTCATACATTGCTCTTCGAGAATTCGGAGGGTTTCGCGCCCAGTAACATCTCCTGCCGTAGCAACACGTGGTGTTCGATGGCCCGGTTGAGTACTCAATGCTGGTGCGCCGGAACCATCCCGGCGGAGATTGAGGCCCCATCGTTCAAGTTCAATCAGGGCTGATACCGACGAAGCGCAACGAGAGCTAGAAACCGTGGTCTCAACACCCATTCCAACTACTGCAGTATCTTGTTGATGCTCGTTAGAATCAGATTCTGCAAGAGATGCCGAAATTCCAGTATCGTCAGCTCTAGCTTGAGCACTTCCTGGGCCAGTATCATCAAAAATACTCACTGTCGCCCCTGCATCCAACGCGGCGATTGCCGCACGTAAAGCCGCGACTCCTGAACCAACAATGATGACGTCCCATGACTCCATGGCTTCAACCTGCAACCCATTCCACATAAGGACGCAACATAAACGCGGCGGCGGGTTAGTGTAATTGCTTAACGCATCTTTAGGGAATCGCGCACATCGCGAAA
>Ga0163179_10000458_pt1 | contig 29792 bp, 26 predicted proteins | sample AtlANTMetagenome_FD_109643 | JGI IMG/M metagenome (GOLD analysis project Ga0163179, IMG submission 109643) | Marine eukaryotic phytoplankton communities from the Atlantic Ocean - Atlantic ANT 2 Metagenome | ecosystem: Environmental > Aquatic > Marine > Oceanic | place: North Atlantic Ocean...
AGAGAGTCGTCAAGGTGGTTGGAGAGTCCCCGGAGCGTCTTCTCAGGAGTGGTTATCTGGTCCAGTTGCAGCGAGTGGACGGAAAAATAATCAAGGTTCCGATCGAGAAATTCTCGTCGCGCGATATCTCATTCCTGAGCAGGTGAGGCCGGGTCCGGACCTCTCTCATGGAGCCACCTGGGAGTTGATAACAGCTTGGCTCAGGTTTCCGTTCACGTCGAAGAGGTTGATTATGTAGATCAGGGGCTGGCCGGCAACCAGTGGTCGGGGTGCGGTCACAGAGAGAATCCCGGACTTCTTGCGGGCGCTCTTCAGGGAGAGATCCTTCACGAGGGCGTCGATCTGTCCGCCGCCCCGCTGGAGCACGACGAGGGGCCCCAGTCCCTTGTTGTCACTCATGTCGAGGGAGAGTTTCACGGTTTTTTCCCCCGCCCTGGGAGGCTGGGCGATCTTGAACTCGTGGATCTCCGGGGCCTTGGTGTCGGTCTTGTCGAAGGATTCGCTGAAGAAGCGGCTGACGGCGGCCATCCGGGCGTGGGCGGCCGAGAAGCGGACCGGGCGTCCGGGAGCGGTCTCCCGATCGAACATCTGCCCGAGGTGGTCGTAGCCCCGCATCATGATGTTCCGGGGGTCCCGGGTGTCATGCAGCATGCCGAAGATGTGGCCCAGTTCGTGGATGAGGACGCCGTTACTGGTCTGGGACTCCCGGTTGCGGGGGCGCTCGTCCTCTCCGGCCACCTTGCGCACCGGGGTCTGATCCATGAAATAGCGGATCTGTTCCTCGATGGTGGAGGCGGTGACTTCGTCCCGGAAGATATCACCCGAGACGCAGGCGAGACCGGAGTAGACATGGGGAATGGGTCTGGCCTCAGCGACCGCTCCGGCCTCGGAGAAGACGAGGGTGGGGCGGTTGCGGGAGTAGCCGGTAGTCTCCCAGATTTCCTGCTGCTGGGTATTCAGGAGGCGGTCGATATCGAAGGGTTCTCCGGTGTAGAAGGCGGAGGGTTGCTTCGCCCTGACGAGATGGACCTTGAGTCGGCCATCCTCGGCGAACTCGAAGTCCAGTCCCTTCGTCCGGTGCCGGTTTGCCTTCATTTCCCGCCGGTAGACGTCGGCCACGACCCGCATGAGCACTTCGCATTTTTCCCGATAGCCCGGTTTTACCTCGCGATCGGTGGGAACAAAGTAGACCAGCCGGACCTTGTAGTCCTTTCCCAGGTCCTTGAGGGGAGGAGGAATCACGAGGCCTTGAGCCTTACTGGGATCAGGCGCTTTTTTACGGTCACGCTGGGCCATGAGTCCCAGGCCGAGGACAAGGGAGAGGACCACGATGGCGGAGAGCAGGGAGCCGGGGAGGAACCTCATGAGTGTTGCAGTTAAACACCATTTTTCACCGGTTTACAAGTGCACGGGTCCGGTGGCAGGGAGAGTTCTGGAGGGAATTGAGGGACTGAAAGGGAGAACCGGCAGGCCAGATTGATCTTTTGAGGCGCTGCCTGGCGGCTAGTTTGGGGGCATGACGGAGGGAGGGACCGCCTCATCGCGACCGGTTACCCTGGCACCGGCGATCGCGGTGGTGGTGGGCAACATGGTGGGGACGGGGGTCTTTACGAGCCTGGGTTACCAGCTGGTGGATATCCAGTCGGGCTTTGTCCTGATAGTGCTCTGGGCGCTGGGTGGGGGGTGTGCCCTTTGCGGGGCGGTGTGTTACGGGGAACTGGCGGCGGCCTTTCCGCGTTCGGGGGGGAGTATCACCTGCTTTCCCGGGTTTATCATCCAGCTCTGGGATTTCTTGCTGGCTGGATTTCGGTGACGGTGGGTTTTGCGGCACCCATCGCCCTGGGAGCGATGGCGTTTGGAACATATTTTTCCGGGGCGCTATCCTTCGGGGGAGAGGTGTGGCCCCGGATCTTTTCGGTAGCGGTGGTACTGGGGGTGGCCGGGATTCATCTCCGCCCGATCCGGTTGGGCGCCCGTTTCCAGAGTGTCTTCACGGCCCTCAAGGTGATTTTCATCCTCGTGCTGATCGCGGCCTGTTTTCTCATGGGGGAGCGGCAGGATGTTTCCTTTCTCCCCCGCGAGGGCGACCTTGGACTTCTCTTCAGTGCAGAATTCGCGATTGCCCTCGTATTCGTGATGTATGCCTACACAGGCTGGAATGCGGCTACCTACATTGTCGATGAAGTGCGGGAACCGCAGCGGACGGTACCGCAGGCTCTTCTGGTGGGGACGGTCATCGTAACCCTGCTCTACCTGCTGTTGAACGGAGCCTTTCTTTACAGCGCGCCAATGGAAAGCATGGCAGGTGAGATGGATGTCGCCAAGGTGGCCGCCACCCACGCCCTGGGGGAAACGGGAGGCCGGGTGATGGCTGGCCTGATCAGTTTTGGCCTGGTTTCCGCATTGAGTGCCATGATCTGGGTAGGGCCGCGGGTATCCCAGCGAATGGGGGAAGACTTCCGGGGTTTGCGGTTGCTGGCCAGGAAGTCGCGCTCGGGAATCCCGGCCAACGCAGTTCTCCTGCAGACCGTGGTGGTGATCGTCCTGATCCTGACCAGTTCCTTCGAGGAGGTCCTGGTCTATATTGAACTGTTGCTCGTTCTCTTTGCCCTCGTAACCGTGGCAGGGGTGTTCTGGTTGCGAATCCGGCAACCGGGACTGGCCCGTCCGGTTAAGGCATGGGGGTATCCGTTCACCCCTATATTCTTTGTGGCGGTTAATGCCTGGATGGTGGTCTACATCATCAGGGATAAACCGGGGGAGAGCCTCTGGGGCCTGGCAACCCTCGTTCTCGGGGCAGGAGTGTATTTCCTTGCCCAGAGGGGAGGAGACGCTGGCAAGAGGGTCTGAGGGTGAAGTTCGAGGTCGAGTTCACTGCCCTGTTACCCTACAAGGGAGGTGATGCCGGACCTGAGGCTGGAGCGTGAACTGATCGAGAGCGGAACAGAACCGGTGGCGGGGATTGACGAGGCGGGCCGGGGACCACTGGCCGGACCAGTAGCAGCGGCAGCGGTGATCCTGCCTCCGGGATTCCGTCATGACCTGCTGGATGATTCCAAGAAGCTGACCGCGAAGCGTCGTGAGGCTCTTTTTGAGGAGCTGACCAGTGACTCCGGTATCTGCTGGGGCTTGTCCTTTGCGGGAGTAGCCGAAATTGATGAGTTGAATATCCTGCGGGCGACTCATTCCGCGATGGGGCGTGCAGCCCTGGCCCTGTCTTCCCGTCCCTCCTTCTGTCTCATCGACGGGCTGGATGTGCCGCGGTTTCCCCTGGATTCCCGGGGAGTCGTGAAGGGGGATGGGATCAGTCTTTCCGTTGCTGCGGCGAGCATTATTGCAAAGGTCAGCCGGGACCGCCGGATGCAGGAGCTGGCGGAGGAGTTTCCGGTCTATGGCTTTGATAAGCATAAGGGTTATGGAACGAAGGTCCACATGGAGGCCCTCAGGGAACACGGACCCTGCCGGGAGCACCGGCGCTCCTTTGCGCCGGTGGCTAAGTTGGTCTGCTCTGATCCCGGAGAAAATTCTTCTGAGGCTCTCTGATTTTACTGCCTCACGTCGCCGCCATGGCGCTCTTTCAGCAGGAGGGTCCTCTCTGCGGCGACTAATCGCTGGTGAGCTCGTAACAGTTGCTCTAAGATGAGTTCGCAATAATGAATTGTACCAAATTATTTCCGGTTGCGGCTGCAGGATTGATGCTGTGCAGCTGCACCTCAATCCTGAATGAGGAAGAGCCAGTCGCAGCCACAGCCCCGAGCCAGCCTGAGCCGACGGTAATCAATGACCGGCAGATTATCTCGCAGATGACGGACGAGGTGACGGAGATAATGGACTCGGGCTCGGTCGTGGAGATGAAGGCTTTGATCGAGAAGTTAAAAAAAGAACCCAAAACCAAACTGCAGTTGTCGAATGATAGCCTGTCAGGCGTAGAGCAGGCGCAACAGGCAGTGGTTGTGATCGGTGGAGTCTACAAGTGCAACAGGTGCCCGGACTGGCATATTGCCCCGGCAAGTGGATTCCTGATTGCTGAGGACCTGGTGGTGACAAACTATCATGTCGTGGGCAATCCAGATCGCTCCGGGCTGGCTGTTCGGTTGTTCGATGGACGGATGTTCATGGTAGAAGATGTGGTGGCATCGAGTGAGAAGTATGACCTGGCGGTGCTGCGTTTGCCAAAGACGGGAATGAAGCCGATCGCGCTTGGGCCGTCAGCCCCGGTTGGGGGGAAGATTAATCTCATCAGCCATCCCAACCGTAAGTTTTACACGCTGAGTGAGGGCAGGGTGGCGCGGTATTTTGTGATCCAGCGGAATCGCAGGCCGGTGTCGGCCATGGCGATTACTGCCGACTTTGGCAAGGGTTCAAGCGGGGCCCCGGTGCTGAATGAGGAAGGCCAGGTAGTGGGAATCGCGGCCAGTACCGAGTCGCTCTACTATACCGAGAAGGAAGGTGTGCAGAATAACCTGCAGATGGTTTTCAAAAACTGCGTGCCGGTCAGCCAGTTGCGTGAGCTTATTGACGGATAAGGCCCCGGTGTGATGCTCCTGACGCGTTAGCCTGCTACGTCTTCTACGGTGGTGATGTGAGGTTTTTCGCCTTCGCGAAGGATGACCTCAACCACGTCGAAGCGCCATGGGAGGTCCCGGGTGCCGAGCAACCGGAGCCATTCGTTGGCCCCACGTTGCATGAGTTGCTTTTTCCGGGTGTTGACGGCCTCAAGGGGGCGGCCGAATCGTTCGCTGCTACGGGTTTTGACTTCCACAAAGGCGAGGGTAGTCCCGTCGCGGGTCACGATGTCGATTTCTCCACCCCTCGGAGCCCGGAAGTTCCGGTAGAGGACCCTGCGGCCCTCTGTTTTCAGGTAGGCGCAGGCTATTTTTTCCCCGAGGGCTCCAAGTGCGATGTGATCGCCATCGGGGAGGGAAGAAGGACGATTGAGCAGAGGGTTTAGTTTCCTGCGGCAACCGAGAAGGAAGGTCCTGAACACGGATCGGGAAGGGTTACCCGGGCAATTTAGGGAGCAGGGAAAGGAGGGTCTGGTAGCGGCCGATATCGAACTCGCGTTCCTCCTCAACCATGCCTTCAGATTCATCAGCAAGGCAGAGCGCAATCATGAGCTTGGCCTCATGTTCGTCGATTTCCGGTTCCTGAATGAGTCGCTGGTAGGTTTCCTGGACGTAGGGGGTCTCCGGGGAGGAGAGTTGCTGTTCCACGGCGGGGATAAGTTGCTCAATGCCATCTTCCATCATGTTCAGGCTACACGGTTCGAGGGAGTCCCGGCGAGCCAGCCCTCCAGGTTCTGGACCACTCCGGAAAGGAGGCGCTGGCGGGACTCCAGGGAAAGCCAGGCGGTATGCGGGGTGATGATGAGATTATGGTCTGCGAGGTCAGGAGCGAAGAGGGGGTGATCCGCCGGGGGTGGCTCCGCCGACAGGACGTCCAGTCCCGCGCCGCCGAGATGTCCGCTGCGAAGGGCCTCGGCAAGGGCCACTTCGTCAACGAGAGGGCCCCGGCTTACGTTGAGCAGCAGAGTGCCGGGCTTCATTGCCGCGAGGGTGGAGGAGTTGATCAGGCCTTCGTTTTCATCAGTCAGGGGGCAATGGAGGGAGATGACATCAGAAGTGGCGAAGAATTCCCCGGCAGGGAGCCGGGGAAGCTCAGGACGGTTGGAGTTTGAGGATCCTTCCCTGCCGAGGATCTGAATCTTCATGCCGAGAGCTTCCCCTATCCTTGCAAAGGCCGAGCCGATGTCCCCCAGTCCGACAATGCCGCACGATTTTCCAGCGAGCTCGGTGACCGAGTGGGTCAGCCTGGTGAAGATCGGGGAGCGGGGCCATTCTTCATGCTCACTGGCGAGTCGATGGACCTTGGTGGAAAGGGAAAGCAGAAGGGCGGCGGCGTGCTGGGCAACACTGGGGGTGGAGTAACCTGCTACGTTGCAGACCGGGATTCCCCTGTCAGCGGCAGCCTTGAGATCGATCACATTGACGCCGGTGGCGCACACAAGGATGAGTTTCAGGGCTGGGAGGGACTGGATCAATCCGGCATCAAGGATGACCTTGTTGGTAAGAATCACCTCGGAATCGAGGCATCGCGTCACCACCTCGGAAGGGGCGGTGTGTTCGTGGCATGTCAGGGAGCCAAGTGCTTCCAGTGAGGAGAAATCGATATCCCCCCGGGTCAGGGTTGAAGAGTCGAGGAAGGTGATGTTCATGAGAGAAAGTGAGTAGGCGGTGACGGGTGGCTAATCAGGATGACGGGAAGAGAACTTGTTCGAGGGCTTCGGGGTGGGCGTTACGGATGAGTTCCAGGCGGTCGTCATCCGGAAGAAAGGGCTCAAACTCCCGGGGAGGGGGGGCCTCATAGGTGCTGAATTCCCCTCCGGAGGGGTGAGTGAAGCCAAGGCGCCAGGCATGTAGCATGAGTCTTCCGGTCTTGATGGCCTGACGATTCGGGTGAGCATAGACCGGATCCCCCAGAAGAGGACATCCGAGGTGCTTCATGTGCACCCGGATCTGATGGGTGCGCCCGGTGTGGAGATGGCAGAGGACGAGGGCCGAGGGAGGAGACTCGTTACGGGAAAGCACGTAGTAGTCGGTGATGGCGGGTCGTCCGGAACCTTCTCCAGGATTCAGGACGGCTTGCTTCTGGCGGTTGACAGGATGGCGTCCAATATGGGTGAAGATCGATCCGGAGGGCTGAACGGGAGGGCGTTCGGTCACCGCAAGATAGAGCTTGGTGGTCTGGCGGGCAGAGAACTGGTCAAGGAGAGACCGGAGTCCCCGGTCCGTCCTTGCGGTGACAATGCAACCGCTTGTGTCCTTGTCGAGTCGATGCACGATTCCGGGACGCTCTTCCCCGCTGATCTGGGGCAGGGCTCCCTGGCAGTGGTGCAGGAGGGCGTTGACAAGGGTTCCATCGGGATTGCCTGCGGCAGGATGGACGACGAGGCCCACCGGTTTGTTGATGACGATCAAATCCTCGTCCTCATGCAGGATGTCGAGCGGAATGTCCTGGGGCGCGAGGCCTGTTGGTTGAGGCTCGGGAAGAGTTACCGTAATGGAATCACCGGCGGCCACCGGTGTTCTCGGCCGTATCTTTTCGCCGTTGAGGAGGATGTGTCCCTCCTTCAGGAGGGACTGGATACGCGAGCGGGAGAGTTCGGAGAGCTCCTGAGCCAGGAACAGGTCAATACGTTCCCCGTTGCTTTCCTGAACGGTGATGGTCACGGATTGAAGGTGGAGCAGGAGGAGGTGCGGGGCAAGTAACGAGGTGAGGTCGTGGGCCTGATGATGGAACGCGTCTTGCTACCGGGCGTGCAATGCGACTACCATCGGGCAGTGAGGACGCACTTGGCCAGTTGCCCTGATTGTATGGCCGAGATGGATGTGACGGACCTGGGTCCTTATACCCGGGTGAGTTGTCCGGAATGCGGCAGGGATGTGCGGGTAAAGACGGAGATGGGTCCTTATCGTCTGGTCCGGCGCATCGCCTCCGGGGGGATGAGTGTGATATTCGAGGCCCGGGACCTGGCGTTGGACCGGGAAGTTGCAGTCAAGGTGTTGAATGAGCAGCACTCCTCCGACGAAATGCGGGAGGCCCGGTTCCAGGAAGAGGCTCGCCTTACTGCCACGGTCAGTCATCCCAATGTGGTCAAGGTCTACACGGCAGGGCGTGCTTTCGGTCGCAACTTTATCGCGATGGAACTGGTCCAGGGAGAGAGTCTTGATGAGAGAATGTCGGACCATGGTGCTCTTCCGGAGGATGCGGTCATCCGGCTAGCTCTGCAGGTGGTTGATGGGTTGAGGGCTGCCTTGGATGCAGGACTCGTGCACCGTGATATCAAGCCGGGAAATATTCTGATTTCTGAGGATGGAACGGCCAAGCTGGTGGACTTCGGGTTGTCACTCCTGATGGAGGACGGGGCAGTGCATTCCGATGAAATATGGGCGACGCCCACGTACGTTGCGCCGGAGGTGCTTGAGCATTCCGGAGAGGATCACCGGGCGGATATCTATGCTCTTGGGGCGACCCTCTACCATGCCCTCTCGGGTATCCGTCCAATAGAGTTGAAGGAACTCACCAACCGGGCTGCCCGGGAGGCTAAGAAGGATGTTGCACCCCTGAAGAAGGTGGGGCCATGGCTTTCCAACGAGACCGTGCAGCTTGTGGAACGGGCGATGGCCCATAACCCGGACCGGAGGTTCGAGGACTATGAGCAGCTTCGAACTGAGTTGGAAACGGTTCGGATGGTTCTGAAGGAAAAAGGGACGAAAGAACCCCTGCAGGAATCGGTCCGGACCAGGCGAAGGGAGAGGTATGATCTTCGCAGACAGGCCTTCCTGCTTGGTGCGGCGCTACTTCTAGTGGCGGCCCTGATCGGTGCTGGGATCCATTTCTTCAAGGGAGGGGAGGAGATTCCGGAAGAGGAGGAGCGGGCCGGGACTCCGCATCTTCTCGATCCGGAAAAAGATCCTACTCTTGATCAGGAAGTGGCGATCAGGATCAATGAGTCCTACCAGGCAGCGCGAGAGGCTCTTTCGGATGATGATTTCGTGGTGGCTGAAGAACAGCTCCTTCAGGTCTGGCAGAATGAGCAGGCGCCTGCTGAAACGGCGGCCTGGGCCGGTTTTGAGGCTGCGGTGGCAGCCTTTCTGGATGGGCGGGGTGCTGACGCACGTCAGCATCTGGCGAGACTCTATGACTTCGTCAATGAACGCCGGGTTGCGGATACGGTGATGGGGCGGCGGTTGCAGTCGGCTGCCGAACTTCTTACCGATTTACGTTTTGTCCCGGAAGATCGTGTTCCGGAGGTGCTGGGTAATCCGTTTCGGGCAACAGTATTTTTTACGATGGCTCTGAAGATGTGGGAACAGGGTGAACTGGAGAGAGCTCACGGAATGTTTGAGAAGTTTCGGGGGAAAGGAGACTGGCCCGGGGCGGAATGGATGGATGCTTACCGGGGCCTGGCTCGCCGGTATGTGACGGACTACCAGCTTCTTTCTGATGCGGATCATGAAACGGATGGAAAAAGCAGGGCCGAACTGCAGGCGGGGATAGGGGCCCTGGATGAATTGTATGCTTCCCTGCTCACAAGAGGTCGGGCACGCTACAATGTGAAGGTGTGGCAGAATGACCTGAGATTGCGGCTGAGATATCTCCGGACGCGAAAGGTAGAGGATCAGTGGAGGGCGCTTTGTGAGAAGGTGGAAGGGAGTTATTTTGCTGACGGCCAGTTTGCTGCAGGATCCCGGGAGTTGCAGAAGATCGAACTGAAGGAGGGACTGGAGCGAAGGCAGCGGGCAGCCCTCCTGTTTTTCTGTAAGGAGGCGGAGGGGTTTATAGGGGAGTTGGGCCGGATGCTTGGTCCCGGAGCTGACGGAGTGGAACTCAATACGCGCAGGGGCAGCAGTTATAGCCGGATTATTGGTTCCCAGGAGGGAGGGCTCATGGTCGAGAAGGACGGAGTGGCCTTCTCCCTTGACTGGAGGGATATTGATCCGCGCTCCCTCCTTCTGCTGCACCGCTCTCTGATCGAGAGTGCCGGTGGAGAGGGGAATAAGGAGGAGTTTCTGTTGCAGGCCATGTCCTTTTCCTGGTTGAGGAAACTCAGGGGAGAAGCTCGCGGAGTGGCTGAGGAAGTGATCAGGATACGGCCTGATTTTGCCGTGCAGTGGGAGCAGATTATGGAGGATTTCGGGGAGTAGGAGGGGGAGGGCCAGTTCGTGGTGACGGCAATTATTGACAAGGGAGATTTTGGGCCGATGGTCCGCCCCGATGTCAGACGATGATAAAAAAGGACCGGGGACGAGTCCGGGTCCGGACGAACTGCAGCGCAGTTTACAGGAGTTCTTCGGGAAGATGGGTAATGTGCAGTGGGCCATGCCCGGGATGGGGCCGGAGCCCGAGGAGCGCGCGCCGGAGCCCGAGGAGGAGTGCTCTGCGGACAGTGTTTTCGAATTCAATTACATCCCACGGGACATCAAGGCACACCTTGATCGCTTTGTCATTCGTCAGGATGAGGCGAAGAAGGCGCTCTCCATTGCCGTGTGTGACCATTACAACCATGCCAAGTACCTCCGCAGCCTGGAAAACGAACAGGGTAAACTTCCGGAAGGGGTAGAGCTGCAAAAACAGAATGTTATCGTGGTGGGACCCACGGGGGTGGGGAAAACCTATCTGATCAAGCATATCGCCGAGTTGATCGGGGTTCCCTTCGTTAAGGCGGATGCAACCAAGTTTTCCGAGACCGGCTATGTCGGTGGTGATGTTGACGATCTGGTCCGTGACCTGGTCCAGAAGGCGGAGGGAGATGTCGATTTGGCAGAGTTTGGGATAATTTATATCGATGAGATCGATAAGCTGGCCACCCGAAGTGAAATGATTGGCCGGGATGTGAGTGGTCGGGGTGTGCAGACGACCCTTCTGAAGTTGATGGAGGAGACCGAGGTGCCTCTTACCAACCCAATGGATATCCGAAGCCAGATGAAGTCCATGATGAGTATGCAGCGGGGAGACGGGGCGGCCAAGGATACCGTCAATACCCGTCATATCCTGTTCATTGTCAGTGGAGCCTTCTCGGGTCTGGAAAAGGTAGTGCGGAAACGTCTTAGTGAGGGGCAGATCGGTTTCGGTGCTGATCCGGTGGAGCGCCCCATGGACGGGGAACTCTTTAACCAGGTAGAAACCCAGGATTTCATAGATTTCGGCTTTGAGGCGGAATTCATCGGACGTCTGCCGGTTCGGGTGGTCTGTGAAAAGCTGGCTGCCGCTGATCTTGAGAATATCATGAAGTATTCAGAGGGCAGCCTGCTCAGACAGTATGAGCGCGAGTTTGAAGCTTACGGGATTCGTGCCCGTTTCGAGGATAGCGCGATCGGAAGGATCGCGGCGCTTGCGGAGAAGGAGAACACGGGGGCCCGATCGCTGATGACGGTATGCGAGCGCCTTCTAAGGGATTTCAAGTTCGAATTACCAGGCACTTCGGTTTCGGAGCTCGAAATAACGGAGGAGCTGATCGATCGCCGGGAGGGACTCCTTGAGGAATATCGGGAACTGGGCCGTCAGGTGGATGTCGAGAAGGCGGCGCGGGAACTAGAGATCTTCTGCCGCGATTTCCAGGAGGAGCATGGAGTTGAGCTGGTGCTGTCGGCTGAGGCTCTTGCAAAGTTGGCGGAAGAGGCCTCCTCTCAGGGGCGAAGCCTTCTCCAGTTATGTCGTCAGCGTTTCCGGGATGTCCAATTCGGTCTCAAGTTGATCCAGAAGAATACTGGACGAACACGTTTTGAGCTTGGCTCGGAAGCGGTTGCAGATCCGGACAAATACTTGAGTGATTTGGTGGTAAGGAGTTACCGTGGTGCTGATGCCGGGGAGGAAGATTCCCCGGACGAGGAAGAGAGCAACTCCGACAATGGCTAATTCCCCTCCAAAGTATTCACCAGCTCATCACCACCCGCTTACCGTGGCAGCGGTGGTGGGCAGTTTCGCGATGGCGGTTGGGCTTGTTGTCCGTGTGTCAGGAATTCTGCTCGGCGCTGAGAACGCCCTCCTCGAGTTCTATCAGAATGCGGGCTTTTCCCTCGATGTGGACGGACAACCGTGGTGGGCAATTCTGGTGCTTCTGGTGCTGACCTACGGATTGACTTTTCTTTTGCTGGAGGTGCCGGGCTTGTCCCGGCGCCTGTTGATCGCTGTGAGCTTTGTCGTGCTGATGGCCTCTGCCTCGCCTGTGCTTGCTCTCTGGGGGGTTTTCTGGAGCCCGGTGGTTGCGAGTCTCTGTGTGGGTTGGAGTGCCATCTGTGTGATTCTCTGGGCCTGCCGTCATCCGATGCCCTGTGAGAGAGGCGCCCAGGAAGCTGCAGGGGATGAAAAGGTCATTCCGATTTCGAAGGAGCAGGGGCGAAAGACTGGCTGAGGATGGAAGAATCGGCCGACATCGTAGACTGAGCTGACATCGGGGTCCTAAAACGCTATTCTCCTGTCATGGCCCGGGCTGATTACCCCCAACCGGTGAGCGACCTGATAGAGCAACTCAGGCGCCTTCCCGGTGTGGGGCCGCGGAGTGCGGAGAGGATGGCCCTCTGGTTGTTGCAGAGCAGCAAGGCCCAGCCCAATGCTCTGGCGGAATCGATCCAAGGGGCGGCGAGTCAGGTGACCTCCTGCCCCGAGTGTGGTTTTTTTGCTACCATGGAAGGATGTCCGGTCTGTTCAGATCATTCACGGGAAAGGGGGCAGCTCTGTATTGTGGAGCATGCTACGGATGTCCTTCCGATTGAGCGTTCCGGTGCATTCAAGGGCCTCTATCACTGCCTTGGGGGCAAGCTTTCACCCCTTGATAATATTGGACCCGATGATCTTCGGATCTCAGCGTTGCTCAAGAGGTTGGAGCAGTTGCCCCAGGTAGAGATCATCCTGGCGCTGAGTTCGGATGTGGAAGGGGATGCCACCGCTAATTACCTGACGGATGTTCTTTCTGATTATGATTGCAGCTTGAGCCGACTCGCCCAGGGCCTGCCGGCCGGAGGTGATCTGGAACACGCAGATGCTCTTACTGTTTCTCGAGCCTTCGAAGGGAGGAGATGAGAGGGCCTCGTGCGGGAAGTTCTCCAACGCTCCGCTAGACAAGTAATGGTCTCATCGGCTAAAAGGGGAAGAGCAACCGGATGATGGAGCAAAAGAGAGAGGAGCTTTTCCGGGATGCCGAACCGGCTGCGGATGGAGGGACATTCCGGGTGGTAATCGGAATGATCGGCTTTGTGACCCTGATTGCAGTTGGTTGGATTGCGATGTCCCTGCATGAACTGAAGGATGACCTGCAATCACTCCAGAAGGATGAAACGAGACAGGTGGTAATTCTGGATGCGGAAATAGAGGCCTTGAAGAAGGAGGCCGGGGAGGAATTTCAGAGCTTGAAGGAGGCTCTGAGTCGCATTTGGCACCAGCACAAGCCGGCAGAATTAGAGATAATGGGCTTTCTGGCTTCTCTTGACCCGGAGCAGCGAAAGTCCCTTCTTGCTGCCCTGGAATCGCTGAACGGAGAGGAGGTGCCTGGATTCACAGGCTCTGCTTCGGAGCCCACAGCTGAACCCGCTCTTGTTTCCCCATCCAAGCCAGTTCTAGTATCTCCAGTCCGCCCCCCCCCTGAGCCTCCCGCGGAATCTCCTGAGCCCCCAGCGGAATCTCCTGAGCCCCCAGCGGAATCTCCTGAGTCCCCAGCGGAATCTCCCGAGCCCCCCGCGGAATCTCCTGAGCCCCCCGCGGAATCCTCTGGAGAGGGCTCCATCCGATTCAAGGAATACAGGATTCAGCCGGGAGATTCTCTTTCACGTATCGCGCAGAAGCACAAGGTTAGCGCTGAGGCGCTTGCCCGGGCTAATGAGATCACCGACCCGAACAGGATCAGGGTAGGTCAGGTTCTCAGGATTCCCCTCGATTGAGGAGGGAGAGAAAAAAGGGTGGTTTGAATTCTCGACCCGCACCCGGGCATTGGATACATGCTGGGAGAAATCTGATGGCAGGGAAGAGTAGTCATGGAACGTTCCGTAATAGGTACAGGGAAGGGTCTTTGGGGATTCCTTCCTTCCGGATTATGGTCGCCATTATTGGACTGGTAGTCCTGTTGTCATTGATTGCAATGGCTCTGGTTCTCAGAGGGTTGCGAGAGGAACTGGTCATCCTGCGTGGTATGGTGGAAGGAGCCAAGTATCCCGTGGTTGTGCCGGCAAGGGGTGAAATAATCGGTTTGAAGGAACGATTGGGGGTCCTTGAAGGAACGATGAGGGAGGAGGAATTGACTGAGTCCGTGCCTTCGGAGAAGGAGATCCAGTTTCGTAACGCGGCTCTCAGAACCCTTGCAAAGCTTCTTCACCAGCATGAGGCCGAATCCTCCGAGATTGCGGAATTGATTGGAGATTTCCCGGAAGTAGAACGAAAAAAGTTGGTTGAGTATCTGGTATCGGAGACGCCTGAGGTTCCTAGTCAGGGAGCTGGAATCCTGGAAGCAGAGCTTAAAAAAACTCCTTCTCCCGTTGTGGAATCTGACTCCATTCCTATTCAGGCACACGGGTCGGAGCCTGTTTCTGAGGAATTCTCGGTTAATGAGTTCGGGCCTTCCATCCCGGTCAAAATGAGGGAGCATGCCGTGCAACCGGGTGAGACCCTGTCAGGGATTGCCCGGTATTACAGCGTGCCAGTGCCGAAGATCATGAAACTCAATGAGATCGATAATCCGGACAGGATCCGGGTGGGTAGGGTCCTGGCAATACCAGTTGCGGAGTAGAGTTCATGGAATGCAGAATCTGGAATTTATCATTTTGTATTTCAGAATCGGAACGTAGCGTCTCGATCCAATGAGTGGGTGTGGCGCTGATCGTGGTCCAAAGATGCTGATGGATCCCGGATTGCACCGGGACCAGAAACCGGACTGGATTCGTGTGCGGTTGCCCCACAACCCGGCCTTCTGGTCGACTAAGTCTCTCATTACCGATCTCAAGCTGGTTACCGTCTGTGAGGAGGCTCAGTGCCCCAATCGCTGGGAGTGCTGGGGCCAGGGCACTGCCACCTTCATGATCGCGGGGGAAAGGTGTACTCGAGCCTGTGGATTCTGTGCAGTGAAGACTGCCCGACCGGAGGCGCTGGAAGAGGATGAACCGGAACGGGTGGCAGAGGCGACAAAGCGGATGAAGCTGAATCATATCGTGATCACCGCGGTTGCCCGGGATGACCTTAAGGATGGGGGAGCGGAGCATTTCCAGAAAACGATCGAGGCCGTGCGCTCAGCTAATCCGAAGATTATCATCGAGGTCCTTGTGCCTGATTTCAATGACAAGGACTGGGCTCTGGAACTGGTGATGGAAGCCCGGCCCCATATTTTTAATCACAACATTGAGACGGTGGAGCGTCTTACGCCGCTGGTTCGCAGCAGGGCGAAGTATCAGCGGTCGCTAACTGTTCTGAAAAAGGCCAAGGAGATGGTGCAAGGAAAGGTGGCTACCAAGAGTGGCCTGATGCTCGGTCTTGGCGAGAGGGAGGAAGAGGTGTTTCAGGCCATGGATGATCTCCTCGAGCACGGAGTAACCGTTCTGACCATGGGGCAATATCTGCGTCCGAGCATCATGCATCTCCCGGTGGTTGATTATATCAAGCCTGAACGCTTCGAAGAACTCCGGCAAGTGGCACTGGAAAAGGGGTTTCGCCACGTGGCCAGTGGACCGTTGGTGCGCAGTTCCTACCATGCGGCGGATTTTCATCCGGAGGAAGATGTGCTTGAGGCAATTGAGGACGATCTGGCTAAGCGTGCCGGGGGGGCAGCTGACCGGGCGGCGGAGGCTACTTCGCCAGCTTGAAGATGCTCAGCAGGGCCCGGTGGTCGGATGCCGTTGCCCAGCCGGGCTCATCGATTATATAGCTTTCCTTCTGATTGAAGAGAGGGCGAAGGGATCTGCTTGCGAGGACGTAATCGAAGCGGGAGTAGACCTGTTGATATTCCCAGTAGTGCGTCCAGACCTGCCCCCGGGAGTCCGTGTGATGAAGTGGTTCAAGGTAGCGGGTTGACTGGGTTGGTCCCTGGATGGAGCGAACTGGGCTTTCCCGGCGGGTATCGTTGAGATCGCCATAAACGCAGAGAAGGACTTCGGGGTCCTGCTCGATGATGCGGTCAGCATGTTTGCGCAGGAGGTAAGCTTCATGACGACGCATGAGATCCTGATGTCCTTCCGGGATTTCGCGCTTGGACTTCAGGTGAACCCCGAGAAAGCGAATCCGGCGGGAGCCAATCCCAATGGTGGCATCGAGGATGCCTCTTTGCATCGCGAATTCCTTTGGGCGGTTATCGGCATCAACCGAATTGTAGGTGAGTGAGCCATCAGCGCCTTGGGAGTTGGTTGCCAGGATGGGGTGGCGGGAGAGAAGGGCGAGGCGGCGCGTGTCGTCCGCTCCCGCCGCATATTCACTGTGCTCGAGGGGAAGTCCGGCTTCGGACAGTTTGCCCTGCAGTTCAGCCAGGTCCTCCATGGTGCCGATCTCACAGATACCCAGGACGTCGGGCCTGGCTTCCGCGATAATCCGAACGAGGGTTTCCACTTCGCGGGCCGGTTTTCGTCGGTCGCGCCTCTCTCCATCGACGAATCGCGACATCGTGAGATAGTTTTTCACGTTGTAGGAGAGGAAGCGGAGTTGGTCTTCCGAGGGGGACGCATCATCGTCCGGGATGGTTGATTTGCTCTCCGCCTGTGCCTCCGGGCCGGTAGTCTGGTCGGGTGTCTCCGGGGCTTCCTTCTTGGTCGGAGTCGTCCAATCCGGGGTCTTCGCCTTTTCCTCGCAACTGGAGAGAAGGAGGCTAAGAAGGAGAAAAAGAAACGCCCCGGCATGTTGCGGGGCGCGAAAGAGGCAGGAGTCCGTGAGGAGGCGTTGCATCAGGAGACCTCGGAGGCTTCCTCCTTGTGCTTGGCTTCCTCCGTGGTGACCTTCTTTTCTTCAGGTTCCTGAGAAACTTCCATTTCGGCCATCTTGATTTCGTCCTCGAAGTCGTCCCGGGCCCGCTTGAACTCGCCCATGCTCTTGCCAAGTCCGCGTGCAAGCTCGGGGATTTTCTTGGCCCCGAAGAGGAGGAGGACGATGATGAAGATAACCGCGATCTCCGGACCGCCGAGGCCACCGATGAACGCCAAGGTGTTTGTCATGACCGTAAGTTAATTGGGTTTGGAGTGAGGTGCAAAGAAATAACGCGGGCCCGGGGCGGAGGGTTGTGTGGTCTGATTCTAGCCTGATTACAGGGGTTTTCCCGGGAAGAATTAGGATTTGGATGTTCGGTCCGAGGGGCTAAGAAAGAGGAGGTGTCCCTACCTGTTTTTGAGATCCGGCAGGAATTGGAGGAGCGTCTGCAGAAAAGTGGGCGGGTTCTACTACGGGCTCCTACCGGATCAGGAAAGTCTACCGGGGTTCCGGTCATGCTCCTGGAAGGGGGGGTGGCAGACGGCTTGATCGTGGTGGTGCAACCGCGCAGGATTGCTGCTCGCCTGCTGGCCGGGTTCGTGGCCCGTTCTCTGGGGGTCAAGCTGGGAGAAGAGGTTGGGTATGCGGTGCGCTTTGATACGCGCTACGGAGACCGCACGAGAATTGTTTATGTTACGGATGGAGTTCTCCAGCGCTGGCTGCGTGATGATCCGGGGTTGCAGGGGGTAGGAGCGGTAATCTTTGACGAATTTCACGAACGAAGGCTGGCCTCGGACCTTTCCCTTGCTCGCGTACTCGATCTTCAGGAGGGGCAACGGCCAGGGCTCCGGGTTCTCGTCATGTCCGCCACTCTTGAAACAGCGGGGTTGGCGGAATACCTGAAACCCTGCGCAGTGCTGGAGGCTGGCGGCCGGATGTATCCAGTGGAAATTTCCTACCGGCCCCCACCTGCTCCCCGGCGCGGGAGGCACGGGGCGATGGAGACTGTTCCAGTATGGGAACAGGTCGCAAAGGTCTGCCGGGCTGAAATAATGGAGCAGACCAACCCGGAAGGATCTGGGGGAAAGAATGGGGAGAGAATACTTATTTTTCTGCCGGGGGCCTTTGAGATCCGGAAGACGGTGGAGCTTCTGGAGCGAAGTAACTGGTCTAGAGGCTGGGAGGTGAAGCCACTCTATTCCGCGCTTTCCCCGGCGACTCAGGGAGAAGCAGTCGGCCCAGGCAAGATGCCCAGGATCATCGTGGCGACTAATGTGGCAGAGACTTCCATCACCATTGATGGAGTGGTTTCGGTTATCGACTCGGGCCTGGCCCGGATTGCGGCTTATGATGCCAGAAGGGCGATTGACACCCTCACGGTAAGGAAGATCTCCCAGGCTTCTGCTCAGCAGCGCGCCGGGCGGGCGGGAAGGACCAGGCCAGGGAGGTGTGTCAGGCTGTGGAGTGAGCGGGATCACTCCCGCCGTCCAGAGTTCGAAGACCCCGAGGTGCACCGGGTTGATCTGGCCGGGGCAGTCCTTTACCTGAAGTCCGGAGGAGTGGGCGAGGTCCGGCAGTTCCGGTGGTTGGATGCCCCCGGCGAGGATTCTCTGCAGCGAGCGGAGCATTTGCTGGAGACGCTCGGCGCGGTCGATAAAAAGGGGTCCCTCACTGAGGTAGGCGCATCCATGGCGCGCTACCCGCTGCATCCCCGTCCGGCTCGCCTGCTGGAGGCGGCGGAGGAGGAGGGTTGCGTGGCCGAGGCCTGTTTTGCGGCAGCAGTGCTTCAGGCTGAAGGAGCTTTTACCAGAAAGGCGACCCGGGCCCAGAGGGCTCAGCTTCAGGAGGATGATGACCGGTCCGATTTTGAGGCCGAGTGGAGGGCTTGTGAGGCTGCGGAGGGTATGCGTTTTGATCCGGTCCGCTGTGGGGAACTGGGGATCCATGCGCGCCAGGCAAGGGAAACCCTGCAGGCATGGAAGCAGCTTTGCGGCCTGGTAGGACGTCCATCGATCCGTAGTGGACAGGTAGCCATGGAGGAATTGAGGGTTCCCTTGGGCCGAGCCGTGTTGTCTGCTTATGGTGATCACGTTGCGGTTCGCACCAGCAGAGGGTCTCTGGCCTGCAGGGTGGTGGCAGGGAGGAGGGGAAAACTCGACGAGGGCAGCGTGGCCCGGGAAGGCGGGTTGCTGGTGGCTACCGGGATCACCGAGGTGCAGGGGCGCGAGATGACCGTGCGTCTCAGTCATGCGGTGCGGGTGGAGGAGGAGTGGTTGCGGGAGTTGTTTCCAGTCGGGTTCCGGGAGGAGGCAGGAGCGGTCTTTGATGAAGTGGCTCGCCGGGTGGTGGCTCGTCGCAGGGTGATTTTTTATGACCTTGTCATCGAAGAAAAGGAAGGGGGGGAGGTGCGTGATGAGGAGGCCGCGATTCTCCTGGCAGAGCATATTGTGAGTGGAGCTCTCAAGCTCAAGAGGTGGGATGCCAAGGTGGAACACTGGGTTGCGCGGGTGGCCTTCGTGTCCCAGTCCATGCCTGAACTGGAGATCAGCGCCATCGGGGAAGAGGAGAAAAAGCTGATTGTTACGCAGGTGTGCCGCAAGGCTCGTTCTTACCGGGAGGTCAAGGACCGGGAGGTCTGGCCGGTTTTGCGGGACTGGCTCTCTCCTCCCCAGTCCTCAGCCCTCGAGAGTTATGCGCCCGAACGGATCGAGTTGAGCAATGGGGTCACTGCCAGGGTGGCTTATGAGGAGGGGAAGGATCCCTTGATTGCCCTCAAGGTGCAGCAATTGTATGGGGTGCGGGAGACGCCCGCTATTTCCGGCCGACCGGTGCGGGTGCAGGTGCTCGCGCCGAACCAGCGCCCCTGGCAGGTCACCCAGGATCTGAAAAGCTTCTGGGAGAGCGGCTATCCCCAGATGAAGAAGGACCTTGCGGGACGCTATCCTAAGCACGAGTGGCGTTAGCAGGTGATCCCGAGCCTATTTAGTGTTTGTTCCCGGGAATATGGGGTAAGGTCCGGTTGTGAAGCTGGTAATGCTGATCTCACTTCTACCCATCATCCTCTCGGTGGTGGTGCGGAAGTTCTTCTGTGACCGGGGGATTCGTTCGGCGGGCGATGCGGAAACCTCACGAACCGGAAGGGAACTGGCTGAGCTACTCCTCTCCAAGAGCGGTATCTCGAACAAGGTGGTGATGGAGGAGAAACGTCGGGCGGAAGTCAAGGTAGGTGAGCCAGTTAAGCTTATACTCACCAAGCGCCTGGAAGGAGCGAAGAACGTGCTGGCCCTGGGAGAGGTGGCTCTCCTGTGCGGTCATGCCCTGGTGGCGACGAGTAACCCGGACCTGCTCAAGTGGCGCCAGTGGGCGGTGAAGTTCAGTTTCGCCTTTCCGATCTTCACCGTGGTGGTTCTTGTGTTCGCGGTGGTAGTCGCAAAAGTCCCGCCGGGATGGGGACTGGCCGCGGCTGCTGGAGCCCTGGGTTTTGGGAGCCTGATGTCGCTGCTTTCGCTGCAGGTTGAGGTGCAGGGCGCCAGGATGATGGCCGCCATCATCGATGAGTCCCGTATTTTTCCGCGCCTCAGGGAAAGTGAAGCCGTGGCCCTTGCCTGTAAGTCGCTGGCCTACCGGCAGGCAGTGCCGGGGGCGATTGAGATCCTGATGGGCCGTGACATGGAACGTAAGATTGCGAAAGAGGTTGGCCGCAGAGTGGCAGGTAAGGTCCTGCGGCGCTGATTTCGTGCGTGAGGTTACTGCTGGGAGCGGAGGAACCGGGAGAGTTCCCTGAGTTTGTCGGTATTGATCAGGTCGACCCCGGTGTCGTGCAGGACCTGCCAGCATTCGACCCGGTCCGGAACTGCCCAGAATCGCAGGAGACGTCCGTCTTTCCGGGTGAGGTCTACGAGTTCCCTGAGTCGGGTTTTTTCCAGGGGAGGAATGGGTCCTCTTCCACGCCACTTGAAGTGCTTTGACCATTTATCGCTGATCAGGGGGACGAGATGAGCAGGGGCCTTGCTGCCAAGGTCTCCCATTCGACCATCGAGGGAGCAGTAGCGGGTGCGGTCAGCCTCGACGAGGTCCCTCGGTCGTGCGCCGCTCAGGATTGCGGTGACCGGTCCCGGGCGTTCCCTGCCCTCGAGATGGGCGGTGAAGAGGGTGTCGTAGCGCGTGAGGAGCTTGTCGAGGACCGGATAGGCTTCGTTGCCATCGGACTTGATGTCGATGAGCAGGATGAATCGTGTTTTGTCAGGATAGATATTACCCCCATTAGCACGTGCGCGCTCGGCCAGGGGTTTGAGGTAGAGTTCCTCAAGAGTGCGGTTCTTGCGGATTCCGAATCGGGTGTGGGCGACATGAAACTTTTCTCCCCGCAGGAAGATGTCGGCCTCCACACTGCAGAATCCCTGTTCCAGAGCATCGAAGAGCGGACGCTTGTGGTGGTAGTCGTTGTGGGCGTGGGCCCGGGGCAGGGGGGATACGGGTTCGTGGGGTGGCACCCCCTTGTCCTCTGCCCCGCAGGATATTGGCGGAACAGCGAGAGCGAGGACAAGAAGTGAGGATAGCGGAGTGGAGGTCATGGGGGGTGTGTAGGGAAGGGCCGGAGGCAGGTATGGAGGACGATGATCTGTTTCCGGGTCGAGTGCAGGAGAGACTTGGAAGTCTGCAGATGGGTGAAGAGATAAGTGCGTTGAACCCCCAGTCCATCAACAAAAATGGAGACTTCCAGAGCTTGCGAGCCCTTTGCGGTCGGGTTCCTCGACCTTGCAGGGGGCTGTCCCCGGGAGTTAAGTCGATGAGAAGCGAACCACGTTAACCCGGGGCGGCCTGTACTACGCCGGCAGGATGATCCCCGGTGACTACCCCTGTAACCCTGGGGGTGGACTGCATGGTGAGTGTTTACTCCTGTCTTACTCGGAGGAACAGCTGCGGGTTCGCGCTGGTGTCAAAGGCGTAACTCCCCTCGACCGTTGTGTTCTCGGCCACGATAGGGTCTTCGAGAACGTCTTCCCAGTCGAGAAGGTTTCGGGAGCGCTCCAGTCGATAGGACTGCCCCGGCATGGTGCTGAAGATGAGACTTACGGTTGTCTCGGCCTCGCCTTGCCGGGTGGACAGGATCCGGAGTCTGGGTATGAATGTCAGGGATCCCGTCAGGGTGTATTGTCCCGTGAGATTGATGAGGCCCGAACTCACCCGGAGGTGATAGGTTCCGGGGAGAACCCGGTAGTTGATCCTGAAGTTGAGTCCGCTGGCATTGTTGTTCTGGGTGAGGAACGTGCCAGACGAATCGAAGAGAGTGCCGCGGGTGTCAGTCTCGCCGGTGGTTTCCAAGGTGAGAAAACTCTCGTGGTCCACCTCGATCCGGAAGAAGTCCACGTCCCCCGGGATGTCGAGATTGGCAGGAAGAGAAGAGTCCAGATCAAGAAGGGATGCGGTTTCAATGGTGTTCCCGTGGGCGTCTGGATTCCCAGCCTGGGTGATTACGTGAATCCGCTCCGTATCACCCTGTAAGAACAGGATTTCGGTCTGGCGGACGTCTGGAGAAGGATTGGGCCTCACCTCGTAGGAAAATACCTGAGTCCTGCTTTGGGTCATGGGCTCGCTGATACGTAACCAATCCCCGGCTTCAGGGCCCCGACGCCAGCTCCAGACAGATGGTGCGTCCACATCGAGGAGAAAGGATCCGCCCGATGCGGAAACCTCCCGGGAGGCCGGGTTGAGATCCAGGTTCTCGAGAGTGGGGGTGCCGTCCACCAGAACTACCCCGGTGCCGGTTCTTCCTGTTGAGTCAGCGGCAGTGTAGTGGAACCAGTCCAGTCCCGAGAGGTTGGCAGGTGGAGTGTAAACGAGGTCGACTCTTTCCTGCGTCACGGTGCCACCTGCCGTGCTCTCTGAATCAAAGGCTGAGATCGTAAGCCGTTGCCCGTTGGCATCATGATCGTTGGCGAGTGGTGCCAGTCTGGTGGGTGGAGAGGGTTCCGCAGAGTCCAGTCCGGCTACGAGCTTGGCCTGAATGAGAAAGTCACTACTGCTCGTGCTTTCATTAAGGCCATGGATGGCCAGAATGTTCTCCCCTGATTTCAGGGTGTCGAGGTGACTGCTAATGTTGAAGTCCTGATAGAGGATGGCGGCACTGTCAGAGTTAGTCAGGGTTGCCGAAGAGAGATGATTCGCGTTCGCCGGGGCGTTGGCTGATGAGACTTCCTGGCCATTCAAATAGGCGATGAAACCATCGTCGTAACGGATTTTCAGGATCATCCGGTTCCAGCTCTCGAGATCTTCCTGCTCCACCGTGAACGGGATGCGGATGAAACAGCTCGTGCGACTCGACATTTCGCTGCCGACGTTGATCTTGATGAAGGGGCTGTAGCTGATGTTGTTGTTGTTCGTGTTGCGCTCGTAACCGACGCCATTGGCGCCCAGGGTCCACGCCCGGTCATTGAAGGGTTCATTGCCACCCTGCCACCTGTCACCCAGATTCCGGACCGGAACAGTTGCCCGGACGGGATGGTTGTCGGAGACGAGGACAGATCCGGTCATCGACCTCTGGAAGCGCAGGGTGTCCATGCTGGCATAAGGGGGCAGTTCCACGTCATTAAAGCGGGCTTCCCTCCGGATGACGCCTGCATTAGCACGCTGATTACGATGGTTGAGGATGAGAAAGGCCTCGCTGCCGCTCATGCGTGCTGGCCCGCCCGTAACCATGATTCCCAGTCCCTCGGGGTTGCCTCCGGCGTCTCCCGTGGAGCTCCAGTTGAATCCGAGTTGTCTCCGCAGGGCATCATCGAAATCTCCGGCGGGACCGCTCTGGACGGAGGAGTATCCATTGTTAGTCCCCACCACTCCATTCCACGACCAGCCGTTGCGGAAGCCGCCACCGCCCACCACCGTGACCAGTTGGCGAATGGCATCGGACTGATTGTTGCTCCATTCAGTGCGGGCCCGGGACATCATGTTGAACCATCCTGAAGAACCGTTGTAGGGATCCCGGGATATATCAGTTCTGAGAATGACCCTCCCAAGGTAGGGACGTATGAGGGCATCCCTCATGTAAATCGCCCGGATGAGGTTGACCGTGAACTCTACTCGCTCGAGGGCGGCGGTCGTTTGCGCCCCTGTCTGGGTGTAGTAGAGATTGGAAACATCCACTCCGAGATCGAAACCGTGCATCTGGACCCCGCCGAGGGAGGAGGGTATCGTTGACCCGATGGGAAACTGGTAATCGATGAAGTCCTCGTAATCCGTTGCCTGCGTCCGGCTGACATTTTCCCCCTGAGTATACCAGGTCATGCCACGGGCAAAAAGGATCGCACCCTTGAAGGTTCCGTCATCCAGTTGAATGCCGCAGGAAACTGCGCCGGGACGATCGTCAACAGAGCCAAGATAGGAGCGCTCAGGAACCGGATTCAGGCTCCGGATCAAGCCTTGGGCATCCTGGGCCCGGAAATCAAAGTTCGTGCCACGGAGGTCAACGCGAGTGAGTCGCATCGTGAGTGTTTCCTCACCAAGGGTTACCTCCTGAACGATTTCGTCGGGTGCCGCATGCAAGGTTGGGCCGAGCACTGGAAGGATGAGGGAGAGGAAGGTTACCCGGAGGGCGGGGCTGCATGGTAAAGGGCCTGTATTCATGTCGTCTTGAATTTCTGGATGGGCCGCATGCCGTCGAAGCCTGCATCTCAGCACGCCCCATGCGGCCCTCTTTAGAACAAGCGCGCTTGCGTGCCAATTTGTGTCATCCAGAGGGCATTTTCCGGTGGGCTAACTGGTCGCTGATCTCGGAAAGGCGCGTGTTGAGGAAATCCTCACTCCAGTTGCAAGGGAAAGCTGAATGGTGGCCTGCAGGAATACAGGGTTCGCCGGGGTGCGCCCGGATGGGCGCGTTCACATCAAGGGGTGACTGGTCAGTGACTCCGGGAAAAGCCAAGGGATGGTGCTCGGTACTGGATTTGAACCAGTGACTTCATCCGTGTGAAGGATGCACTCTACCACTGAGTTAACCGAGCATCTGGGCGGAGACTTAGCGCAGGGGTGAAGGGGTGGCAAGCGTGGATCATTTCTTGGGGTGCAGGCCCTCGGCCTTCCCTTTCTTGATCTCGACCCCCCGCAGGACGATGTCGTCGAAGTAGCCCCTGTCGTCGAAGGAGCCGATGCCGACCTGTCCCCAGGTGAAGGTCTTGTCGACCGCCGACTTCACGGGCTTCTCCATGTCGTCGAAGTAGACGTCGATTTTGCCACTCTCGACATCCCGGACGATCTTGAGGTCATGGAACTGGCCGTTCTTCCAGGGGATGCCTTCCTTGGAGAGGATGAGGTTTTTTCGGGGAGCATGATTGACGATGAAGATCTGGCTCGAGTTGGGATCGGGCTTTTCCCCGAGGTGGAGGTAGTAGAAGTGGGAGGGATCCTGGTAGTTGAAGAAGAAGCAGAGGTCACGGTGGCCCCGGGAGGTCTGGGTGGTCTGAATCCGGGCAGTGAGAACGAAGGAGCCCACGACCTTGTCCTTCAGGAGAGCAATGCTGTGAGGGCTGCGGAAGGGGGGGCGATATTTGGAGACGCCGAGGAGTTCGTAGACCTGGTTACCCTCCACGGTGGTGAGTTTCCATTTGCTGTCGTCGGTGGTCTTCCATGCGCTGGCGTCCTTGGAGAAGTCTTCCTTGTGAATGACAGGCAGTTCCTTGTCGGCATGGGATGGAAGGGCGAGGGCGAAGGTGGTGAGAATGAGAGATAAGCGCATGGTTTTCACGGTTCGAGTGTAGGAGAGATGGAGAGTTGGAAAAGGGAAGAATGAGGGTGTTTCAGTTGTTCTGCTGGGTCCGGGCTTGATCGAGGAGGTCGATCCACGGTCCGACGAAGTGCCCGCTGTCATGGTAAGTGCGGCCGCTGATGAGATTTCCGTCCACCACACAGGGTTTGTCGACGAAAACGCCTCCGCAGACCTCGAGATCGAACCGGCACTTGGGAACGGTGGCCATCCGGCGGTCCCGGACGCAATCGGCAAAGGCGGGAATCTCAACTCCGTGGCAGACGCAGCCGATCGGTTTGTTTTCCTCGAAAAAGTGCCGCGTTATGCGGACAAGATCCTCATCGTAGCGGATATACTCGGGGGCCCGCCCTCCACTGAAAAAGATACCAAGGTAGTCCGCCGGGTTGATCTCTCCGAAGGCCACATCCGCTTCGATGGAGTAGCCTTCCCATTCCCGGGTGATGGTCCAGCCCGGTTGGACCTCGTGAAGCACCATCTGGTAGCGGCGTTTTTCCGGGGCGGCAACCACTGGTTGAAATCCGCTTTCGATGAGGCGGTAGTAGGGGTAGAGGGTGTCGACGGTTTCGGTGGCATCGCCGACGATGATAAGGACCTGGGACATGGGAAAGTAGCTTAGGGGGAGTGGAACACTTCAGGAACTGGTGTAAAGCACGGGCTGCGGTGGAGGGTTGATCCTCAGAGGCTTTGCAGGCACTTCTCAAGGTAGGACCGGGAGCGGTTGATCTCGGCGGTCACCCCGGTGGTGGAGTCCTGGATCGGGATGCCGCGGGGGAAGGGGTGCATGAAGGGTTCGGTAAAGCCGGTGAAGTTTATCTTTTTCAGGCCCCGGAGAAGAGGGGTGAAGTCGAGGGGACCCCGGCCGGGCATCTGTAGCAGTTCCTTTTCGCGCGGTTGCCGGCGGCTGGATCCGGTTCCGTGTTGCTGTCCGTAGAAAAAGGCCACCTTGTTTCCGAGTCCGGCAATAAGGTGGCCCTGCAGTTCGGCATCCTGGGGAAGATGATGAGGAGCGAAGGCGAGGGCGAGGTTCGGGTGGGTGGCCAGTTCGGCAAACCACTTGATGCCGTCCGGGGTCGCCAGGATCTGTCCGCTGTGGTTCTCGACCGCGATGGTGACGCCATGTTCTGCAGCGGCATCGGCATGGGGTTTCATCCGCTCGGTGAATTTCCGGACCTCAGTCCTGAGATTCGACCCTGTTGTGCTTCGGTCGCCGCTTGCACCGCAGACTATTACCTTGCAGTCGAAGCGCCGGGCGACGGGTAGTTCGGGAGCCAGTCCGAAGGGTCCTAGTTTATACTGGGTGAGAACCCCGAGCCTGACCTCATGCCTCGAGAGGAGTTCCTCGAAGGCTTCCAGGCCCATCATGGAGACTTGTTCACGATGGTTGGCGTGAGGGCGTGGCCAGATGTCAATAAAGCGGGTCCCGGCTTTTGGAACCTCTGCGAGCACCTCGTCCAGGGCGGTAGTGCCATACATGGCGGAAGAGATGAGGTAGTTCAGCTTGAACGATCCGGGCTTTCCTCCGGCGGAGAGAGGGCCGGCAAAGGCAGTAGCTGCGGCAGACTGGCAGAAAGATCGTCGGTTCATGGCATTAGCGACCCCAGAACTATGTGCTTGAGTGCCGGGGAGGAAGGATTTTCCTGCCTGTAACCAAGGGGTAAAGCGATACGGTTGAATGACTTGAATTGTTCCCCGGTCCGTCCAAGCTTCCCTTGCAAGCAACGTGACGAAGAAGGAATGAAGCCTCTTGGAATGCAGGGCCTGGTGGCCGCGGTAGTGACTCCGATGACCGATACAGGGGAATTGAACCTGGGACTGGTTCCGCAGATTGTTGATCATCTGGAGCGAAACAGCATTGCGGGGGTTTATATCGCCGGAAGCACGGGGGAAGGAATGTCCCTCACTGATGATGAACGGATGGCGGTGGCGGACGCCTATCTCGAGCACTGCAGGGGACGGATGCAAACGGTGGTCCAGGTGGGGCACAACAGCATGAAGGCGGCGGCAATCCTGGCGGCCCATGCCGAAGCAAGCGGGGCGGATGCCATCTCAGCGACTCCAACCGGCTATTTCCAGGCTGAGGGAGAGCACGGGCTGGTCGATCTCATGGCCGCTCTGGCGGAAGGAGCTCCGGCTACACCGTTTTATTATTATCACATTCCTGCTCTCTCCGGGGCCTCCATGAATCCAATGCGGTTCACGGAGTTGGCAGGGAAGAAGATCCCGACTTTCTGTGGAATCAAGTACACGGATGCGGGAACCTCGTATAACCTGTCCTCCCTGCAAAAGTCCGGCCCGGGACTTGAGTTCCTGAGTGGAACGGACGAGGCATATCTCCAATCCCTGGCGCAGGGTTATGCGGGCGCGGTGGGAAGTACGTATAATTATGCGGCCCCGCTTTATCACCAGGTGCGGAAGGCCTTCGAGGAGGGGGACCTAACCGGGGCGAGGCTCTGGCAGGCCCGGGCCCTCGAAATGCTGGAGGCCATGCTGGGCACCTGTGGGCGCGCCAGCCTGAAGGCGATGATGTCGATGGTGGGAATAGACTGCGGCCCCGCCCGTCGTCCCATCGAGCCAGCTACCGCAGAGCAGCTTTCAGAACTCCGCAAACAGCTTGAATCGATGGGCTGGTTTGAGTGGGTCAACACAGAATAGTAAAATGAAGAAATCCATCCTGATTGCGGTTGCGTTGCTGGCGTCGACCAGTTTCGCCCTTGCGGAAGATAAATCGAATACACTCTCCTGGGATCGTTTGCCTGATCTTCCCGGCACGGAAGGGTTCGCCGGTGTTTTTGCCGGGGTGGTGCATGACGCCGACAAGAATGACGACTACCTGATCGTGGCAGGCGGGGCGAATTTCCCGCAGGGGCGCCCATGGGAAAAGGAGAAGAATCCTGAGAAGATTTATTACAAATCAATCTATCGGCTGAAATTGACGACCGAGAGCCCGGAGTGGGAGCTGTTGCCTGAGGAGTTGCCGCATGAAGTTGGTTACGGGATGTCGGTCACTCTTCCCAGGCGAGGGTCGACTCTTTTCATCGGCGGTAAACATCAGGAGGCGTTTGCGGACGTCTGGGAGATTGGTTTGGACGGCACGGGGCCGATCACCTGCAGTCCCCGTGTAAAGCTCGACCTGCCCCTTGCGGAAGGAGCGGTGGGATTGATTGGAGAGAAAGTGGTCGTGGTTGGCGGGGTGACGAACAGGCAGGGGGGTGGATCTGAGACAGTGCAGAAGGCCTACATGCTCGATACGAGCAAGGAGGAGGGCGAGTGGAAGTGGGAGCCGCTTCCCTGGCCGAAGATGAAGGACGGGACGTCAGCCCGGGGGCGTGCCTATGCGGTTTCGGCGGTGAAGGGTGAGAAGTTCTATCTTTTTGGTGGCCGCGACCATGCCGCCTCTGACGACCCGGCACCGGAGCGGGTGAATCAGGAGAAGCTCGATATCCTGTCGGATTGCCACGTGCTGGATTTGAAGACAGGGACATGGCAGCAGATTGCAGATTTGCCGCAGGGAATGAGTGCGGCTCCGTCCGCGGCAATCCCGGTGGGCGTATCGCACTTCCTCATGCTGGGGGGGGTGTCGGCGGACTACTGGCGCCAGCAATTTGAAGACAGACCGGAACTCAATGGAGCCGGAGATGCGCATCCGGGCTTTGATGGAACGGTGTGGGCTTACGATTCGATTACGGATACCTGGGTGGCGACTGAGACGCTGCCGGGGAAGGTGAAGAATCTTCCGGTTGCAGTGCCCGTAACGACTCCGGTGGTTTTTTACGAGAAAGAGAAGCAGATCATCCTGCCGACCGGAGAGATGAAACCGGGGATTCGGACACCGCAGATCCTGGTGGCCGAAGTGGAGGAGAAGGTGGCGAAGTTCGGGATGGTGAACTGGATCGTGGTGGGAATCTACCTGCTCGGGATGGTGGGGATCGGATACTGGTTCATGCGGCGCAAGGCGTCGGCGACCACGGAAGCTTATTTCCGGGGCGGACAGAAAGTGCCATCCTTGGTGGCGGGGTTGTCGATTTTCGCGACGGTACTTAGTTCGATTACCTTCATGAGCATTCCGGCCAAGGCCTACGCGACGGACATCAGCTGGTATATCGGGCAGACGGCGATGCTCTTGATCGTGCCGATTGTGGTCTGCTGCTACCTGCCCTTTTTCCGGAAGTTGGATCTCACAAGTGCCTACATGTATCTTGAGCGCCGTTTCAGCCTTGCGGCTCGGCTGTTTGGGAGTCTCTCGTTCATAGTCCTTCAGATTGGGCGGATTGCGATCGTGCTGTATCTGCCGGCTCTCGCCCTCGCGGCGGTCTCGGATATCTCGGTGAATGGGGCGATCATCATCGTGGGAATCCTTTGCATGGTCTACACCGTGATGGGAGGGATCGAGGCGGTGGTATGGACTGATGCGGTACAGGCGGTGGTATTGCTGGCAGGGGCGATCCTGTGCCTCTTTCTGGTGGTTGGAAAAGTCGATGGAGGATTTGGTGCAATGATGGAGGTTGCGAACACCGATGCGAAGCTCTTCCAGGGCGTGGAATGGAAGTTCAATATCAAGGACGGAACGGCGACATGCTGGGTGATCTTCATCGCGCTCTTCTTC
>Ga0163179_10000460_pt1 | contig 29723 bp, 22 predicted proteins | sample AtlANTMetagenome_FD_109643 | JGI IMG/M metagenome (GOLD analysis project Ga0163179, IMG submission 109643) | Marine eukaryotic phytoplankton communities from the Atlantic Ocean - Atlantic ANT 2 Metagenome | ecosystem: Environmental > Aquatic > Marine > Oceanic | place: North Atlantic Ocean...
GGCAGATTCGGAGTATAATTATGGCAACACATAATGGTGCATTACCAATAGTAACTGATGGAATATCAAATTTATATGATGCAGCTGATAAAAATAGTTATGTAGGTTCAGGTAATGATTGGAGCGATATAATGGGTGATTTTAATCTAACAGGTCTTGTTGGTGGTGGTGGAACAGAACCAACATTCAACTCATTAGCTGGTGGTTGTTTTGATTTTGATGGTAGTGGTGATAAACTCCAATTAACTCATGCAACAAAGTTCGACTTTGCTGGAGATTTTGCCGTAGAGTGTTGGATTTATCACGATGATGTAGGTAACGAGGGTGGTGCAACGGTTTGGTTTAACACAACCTCATTGGATGAACTACAATTTGCAGTAGAAGATACAGGTGATAATCCAAGAGTAGTAATAGCATCAAGTGGTGGTAATACTGGTTTTGTAAGTACGAGTAATTTAACAGATTTACAAAACAGATGGTCTTGCCATACTGCAACAAGAATCGGTAGTGATATACGATATTACATAGATGGTGTTTCAAGAGTAAGTAGAACTGATAGCACTGCAGGAGATAATAATAATGCAATATTATTTGGAGAACAGGCAGGTGGTAATCATAGTTTAGATGGAAAAATAGCTAATATAAAGATTTATAATGGTAAGGGATTAACTTCAACCGAAGTATTACAAAATTTTAATGCTTTAAGAGGTAGGTTCGGAGTCTAAAATGGGAGTGAATTACGGAGCAAAACAAATAGTAAGGAATGGATTAAAATATTGTATTGATGGTAGAGACACTTACTGTTATAATGGTAGTGGAACAAGCGTAACCAATTTGGGTTCTAATACTATAGGTGGTGGTGATTTTGGTGGTGATACTACAGGTTCACCAAGTAATGGATATTTTAGTTTTGATGGTACTGGTGATTATATTTTGAGTGGTGGATTTATATCCACGGCTATGTTATCAGCAGGATATACATTTGAACTTTGGGGTTTATGGACGAATTCTGAAGCTGGTGGAGAACATCAACATGGATGCCATAGTGGTAATAGTCCTGGTGGTAGAATGTACTTGGGTTGGTATCAAGATAAAATGATGGTTGGTGCTGGTAGTGGATATAATCAAGTAACCGTGGGTGGTAGTCAAAACAATAAGTGGTACTATATGTCTCAGACAGTTGATAGTAGTGGTAATGTAGTTGGGTATTTAGATGGTACACAGGTTGTGACGGCATCAGGTCGAAGTTTTGGTAATAGTCTAACGGATGCAGGAACTCTCAAAATAACTTGGGGAGGATATACGAGTAGTGGTAATACTCCACATAGTTTCGCATATACTAATGGTTACCTTGGATGTGGTCGTTGGTACAATAGACCACTTACATCTGCAGAAATAACACAAAATTTTAACGCCCAAAGAGATAGGTTCGGAGTATAAAATGGCATTCAGTAATGGGGCACCAAAACCAATAGTCACAAAAGGACTCACGAGTTACATCGATAGTTTAGACCCTATGTGTTACAAAGGAAGTGGAACGACTCTTGTGGACTTAGCAGGAACCGCTGATTTTACCATAAGTGGTGATCCAACTTATAGTAATGGTTATTGGGATATGGATGGTTCAGGTGATATATTTACTTGTAGTAATGATTTAGGAAGTCCAACTACCGTAAGTAATGATTTTTGGATTAATATAGAGGGCGAAACAAACAATACAAGAAATATAAATTCTTCAGGAACAAACAAAGGTGTTGCGAGATGGTCTATTTATTTAACAACTAATACTACTTTGAGATTGTATCGTGGTGGTTATTTTAACTGCACAACTGCTTTAAGTACAACAGCATGGAATTATGTTTGTGTAACCAATGATGGTAGTACTACACATTGGTATATAAATGGTGCTGCCTCAAATAATGGTTCTCAAAATATAGGTAAATCAGCACAAAGTACCTTTATTATAGCAGATGGATATAATGGTAATTTTAATGGTAGAATAGGTCCTCATAGAATGTATAATAGAATATTGAATGCATCAGAAGTATTACAAAATTTTAACGCACAAAGAGGTAGGTTCGGAGTATAATATGTCTGTACGAGGTGGAAGTAAATCGATAGTTGGTAAGGGATTGGTATTCTGTGTGGATGCAAAATCTAAACAAAGTTATCCTGGTAGTGGGACATCACTTACTGATGTTATTGGTAATGCTACAGGAACCATAAGTGGTGCTACATTTACCAATAATACATTTTCATACGATGGTACAGATGATACCATAAATATGGGAAACATTCTACATTTTGCAGATACCGATTCTTGGACCGTTTGTGGTTGGGTTTATCTCGATGATACTGGTAATTGGCAAAATTTTATAGGCGATAGATTAAATAGTGGTAATTATAACGGTTGGAACATATATGCTACTTCTACTAGCGCTAGAGTTCAGGTATATATCAAAAATGCTGGTGGTGATGAAATACGATCATATGGTAGTACAGGTTTGTCGGCAACCACATGGATTCATTTGACTGTAAGTTATGATGGTAGTACAAATGCATCTGGAGTTAAATTTTATCAGAATGGTGTAGCAGACACAGCAAACACTATTTCCGATAACCTTAGTAATTGGAGTGGTAATACAGGAAACCTTTATATTGGTTCACGAGGTGGGGGTAGTGATTGGTTTGATGGTGACCACGGTCCCATAGTAGCATACAACAGAGTATTATCTGCTGCAGAAATATTACAAAATTTTAATGCACACAGAGGTAGGTTCGGAGTATAATTTACCTAAAAAAATCGTTTTTTCAACAATTTGATATATATTTATTCAAGATAAAACTCTAAACATAATAAGGAGAACAAGTTATGGCAGTAACAGAAGAATCTAAGTTGGCACAGAAAGCAGAAGAACAATCCGTATCTGAAACAAAGTTTACAGATGAGGAATTAAAGTCTTTGGCTGACTTACAACAAGGATACCAAACAAAACAACAACAATTTGGACAATTAAGGGTTCAAAGGTTGTTATTGAACCAACAATTGGAAGGTTTAGACGAGGCAGAACTCAGAATTGAAACCGAATATACTGAATTACAGAAAAGTGAATCAGATTTGGTTAAATCTCTCAATGAGAAGTATGGTCCTGGTAATTTAGATCCAAATACAGGTGTTTTTACACCAGTTCAACCAGCAGAACAACCAGCTTCTTAAAATAATTCATCTCGAACCTATCGTTTGAGATTTTTAAAAGATATTTATATTAAAATATTTTAGCCTTTTTTAGGCTTAGTTATTTACTTTATAAAAACACAATTGGGAGAAAAATAATGGCAGAAAGAATCGTTTCGCCGGGTGTATTTACACGAGAACGAGATTTATCCTTTCTTCCTCAAGGAATTGCAGACATTGGAGCAGCAATTGTTGGACCTACAGTAAAAGGTCCTGCTTTTGTACCTACAATGATAAGTAATTTCTCTGAGTACGAAGAAATGTTTGGATCTACTGATGATCGTTTTTACACACCTTACGCGGTTGAACAATACCTACGAAGTGCAGGTACTGTTACGATTGTAAGAGTATTAAATACCGCTGGATATTCAGCTGACTTTGTAGAGGTTGGATTGAGTGGTTCACTAACTGATACAGTAGGTGGTGTGAAAAGAACTCTTGCAATATTCGCACCTTCAAGGGGTGGTGATGAAGGTACTGTTAGATTAAAAGAATCATTTTTAGCTAATGATTCAGCTAGTGGATACACAAGTTTCACATTGACTATGAGTGGTAGTAACTTTGGAGCAAAAGGAATAAGTGCATTTGAATCTATCGTATCATTTAATACCGGAAGTGCTAATTACATCGGTGATGTTTTTAGTTCTGATCCACAAGTTCAAAAATCAGGTTTAAGTACTGTTCCAGCTTACTTATATAAAAACTTTAAGGGAGCACAAGGTAACTTACCTGGTAATGGATTTGTAAGTTCATCGGGAACAAACATTCATACAGATGCATCTACACAAGCTTTTATAACATCAAGTGGATATGGAACTGCTGATTTTACAAGTGTAACTTACTCACCTGCAATCACACCATATGTACAATCACAATTAATCAATAATTCAAGGTTTAACTTGTTCAGAATTAAAACTCGTTCAGATGGACCTGATATGAATTACAAATTAAAATGTGCTATCGTAAATGTTAAGAAGGCAGGTACAATAGCAGGTAGTGATTATGGTTCATTTTCGGTACAAGTTAGACAAACCGGATTAGATGATAACAATCTAACCAAAGATAATATATTAGAACAATTTGATGGATGTAACTTTGATCCTAAGAGTACTAATTTCTTTGCTCGTAAGATTGGAGATAGGTATGTATCGATTGATTCAGATGGTAAATTAACATACAATGGTGATTGGGATAATCGTTCTAAGCACATTTATGTTGATCCTGTATCTTACGATGATGTTAAGAATGGTTCAATTCCAAAGACATTAGTTCCAATGGGACACTCAGCCCTTTCAAATCCTGCTTCCGGTACTATTCCAGCATGGTCTTTCAAATCAAATCAGTTAAATAATCAATCAACATTTGATGGTAATATACTTCATGGACATGATTACGCTGATATAGACGCAAAAGAATATTTATCACCATTGATGACTGGAGCTAGTAATGGACTTCATGTAACAATGAGTTTAGAGGATTTTAATGGAGTTGCTAGTTTTACACCAAGCACCGCCACATTCTCAAACGCAAGTGAAAAAATAACATTAGCTCTTTCTCATATTAAACAGAGAAAGTTCGTACTACCATTTCAAGGTGGTTTTGATGGAGCAAATCCAGCAGGAATTAAGAAAACTGGAGCAGACATCACTAATGTGAACACACAAGGGTTTGATATATCCTCAACATCAGCAGCTGGATACACGGCATATAAGAAAGCATTAAACGCAATCAGTAATCCTGATGAGTTTGATATCAATATGTTGGTAACACCTGGAGTATTACATTCATTACATCCAAGTATTACTAATTTTGCTATTCAGAAGGCCGAAGAAAGAGGTGATACATTCTATATTTTAGATCCTGTTAAGTATGGTGATAGTATAGCAACAGTAACTTCAACCGTTGAAGCACTTGATACAAATTACGCAGCAACTTATTATCCTTGGGTTAAAATCGTAGACAGAAATACCGCACTACCTGTATGGGTTCCGCCATCAGTAGTATTAGCTGGTACAATCGCGTTTACTGATAAAGTAGCTCACGAATGGTTCGCACCTGCTGGTTTGAATCGTGGTGGTTTAACAACTGTAACAGAAGCTCAAACTCGTTTGACTCACGATGAACGAGATGAGTTGTATGAAGCAAGAGTTAATCCAATCGCATCCTTTCCTGGACAAGGTGTTTGTGTTTGGGGACAAAAAACCTTACAAGGTCGTCCTTCAGCACTCGACAGAGTTAATGTTCGTAGATTGTTGATTAGATTGAAGAAATTTATCGCATCATCTTCAAGGTACTTAGTATTTGAACAAAATACATCAGCAACAAGAAACAGATTCCTAAATATTGTGAATCCTTTCTTAGAATCAGTACAAGCTAATAGTGGTTTGTCAGCATTCAGAGTTGTTATGGACGATACTAATAACACACCTGAAGTTGTTGATAGAAATCAATTAGTTGGACAGATATTTATTCAACCTACAAGAACTGCAGAGTTCATTGTGTTGGATTTCGTTGTCTTACCAACTGGAGCAACTTTCCCAAGTTAATCTTAGGGAGTACAAGTAAAAAACCCCATTTAATCGTGGGGTTTTTTATTGCCTTAAAAAACTTCTATAAAACTTCAAAGAATATAAAATAACTAAACGAGTGTTTTTTTGGTTATGCCTATATTTATATAAGAATAGAGACATTCTTAATTTAGGAGAAATGAAATGCCAGACTTATTAGATCCGTCAGAAATAATGTTCACACCGTTTGAACCAAAGACGAAGAACAGATACATCATGTACATCGAGGGTATTCCCTCTTATTTGATTAAGACGGCTAACAGACCAACCATAGCTTTTGAAACCATTGAACTCGACCACATCAATGTGAAGAGATATATAAAAGGTAAGGGAGCTTGGGAAGAATTAGAAATAACACTTTACGATCCAGTTGTTCCAAGTGGAGCACAAGCCGTAATGGAATGGGTGAGACTATCTCACGAGTCCGTTACTGGTAGAGATGGATATTCAGATTTTTATAAAAAAGATGTAACCTTTAATGTATTAGGACCTGTGGGTGATAAAGTTGAAGAATGGACACTCAAAGGAACTTACATTACAAACGCAACATTTGGTGATTTGGATTGGGCAAACGCAACAGATCCAGTTGATATCACATTAACACTTAGATTCGATTACGCAATACTACAATTCTAATCATCTCTAAGGAGATAGTTTTATAATAGGTCTGGCAACTTGTTATAGCAAAAAAGTGAGGTTTTAATCACAAACATACTAATCAGTTTAGTTAGGAGAAAATAATGGCTGAAGAGAAACGGAAGTTTCCATCAGAGGTCGTAGATTTGCCTTCTAAGGGCTTATTGTACCCAAAAGGACACCCATTGGCAGGTGGTACTATTGAGATAAAGTACATGACGGCTAAGGAAGAGGATATCTTAACCTCTCGTAATCTTATTCAAAAGGGAATAGTTTTGGATAAGTTAATGGAAAGTGTAATAATACAAGAAGGCGTAACACTCGATGATTTACTATTGGGTGATAAAAACGCTATTATGATTGCAACTCGTATATTGGGTTATGGTAAGGATTATGTTGTTGAAGTAACTGATCCTAACTCAGGTGAAAAACAAAAGGAAACTTTTGATTTAACAAAACTCAATGATAAGGATTTGGATAGTAAGTTATTTAAGAAGGGTGAGAATTCATTTGAATTTGAGTTACCTAATTCAAAAATAACACTTACATTCAAGTTATTAACTCATAGGGACGAGAAAGAAATCGATGAGGAGTTAAAGGCTCTAAGAAAGTTCACGAAACAAAGTGGTGTAACTAACGAAGTCACAACGAGGTTGAAAAAGGCAATCACGGCTGTTGACGGAGATAGTTCCATAAAGAGAATCAACGAATTTGTTGATTACGAACTATTGTCTCGTGATTCATTGGCATTAAGAGAATATCTAAGGGAAATCACACCTGATGTAGACATGAGATTCACATTTGTAAGTGAAGAAACAGGTGAAGAAACCGAAATGGATATCCCATTAAATGTTGAGTTTTTTTGGCCTGCGGGTAGAGGATAAGCCCGCTATACACGACCAAATCTTCTCCCTTTGCTTTCACGGAAAGGGTGGTTTTAATCATACAGAAGTATACAATATGCCAATATATCTGCGCCATTTTTACATCAAAAAGGCACAACAATTTTACAGTAGTGAAAAGGAACAGCACGAAAAGGCAAGTAAGAAACATTCAGCCGGTATTTCTCGACCAGGCATCCAAAGAGGTGGTTAATTTTTCCATAATCTGATATTTATTATTGAGTTATACCATTCAATATTATTCAATTTAATAAAGTAAAATCAAAGGAGAAGATGATGGCCTCATCTAAAAAATCATTAATAGAAACAAAATTATTATCAGAAGGTTTATTGGATAGGATAGTTAAATCCGTTTTCAATAGAACCGATAAAAAAGCACGAAAGGTTCTTGATATATTATCTCAAGATGATACTGCTGTTGCTACTGCAAACAAAAAATTACAAAAGGCAGAACAAGAACTTAAAGTGGCTATAAAGGATCTAGTTGATTATCGAAACCCAAAAAACAAAGCAGCTAGAATGAAAAAAAGAAAAGCCGCAATCGATAAATTATTACCATAAAGACCAATAAATGTCCGAAAATATAAACATATTAAGAGAACGGAAACAGATAGAGGCAGATATTAGTGCTATCAAAAAGAAAGGGTTAGATGCCACCGATGCCGAACTCAAACAATTACAACAATTAGAGGACAGAAAAAAATCTATTGCCAAGGCCGAGGCACAGGCACTTAAAGAAAGAAATAAATTAGAAAGTATACATTATTCATTACAGAGTAAGGTTTCCAGTTTACAAGAAGATTTAGGAAAAAAGGTAAAGAGAAATGGTCGTTATGTATTTGAAATGGCCAAAAGTTTTAGAATAGCACAATCCAATATGGCACCTATGATAGCAGGTGGAGTGAGTTTAAAAAACACGATGGGTGACATGGGTAATTTAGTAAATAACCTGTCTGAAGGTTTCAATAAATCAGAAGGATATCTTACTGGAAATAATGATAAGGTAAAGGAACTAAACGACTCCCTTGATGCTATGGTTGAAAAGGGTGGTACGAGTATGTATCCCGATTCAGGTGATGCTGCAGCAAATATAAAAGATAGATTTCAAGAAGCAACTGATACTATGGGTACTGGTTTTGCAAATGTAATGGATTTACAATCTGATAGTATTGGATTGGCTAAAGATATGGCGTTAAACTACGATAAAGTTGGAACGGAAGGATTTTCAAGTAGTTTAGATAAAGCAGAACAATTGGCAGAACATACCAAACGGATGGCTAAAATAACGAGAACAGAAGTTCTTCCTGACATGAAGAGAAAAATTGCATTTATGATTAAAGAGGCGAAATTATTACCTAAAGGTTCTAAGGCCTATGAAGATACTAAAAATATCATTACTGAAATGCAAGATGATATGGAAGATTTAGAAAAGAGTACTGAAGAAATGGTTAAAACTGCAGACCGAAATGTTGCACAAGCAGATCAAATGAGGATAGCTAACGAGGCTGTTGCTAGAGGTGCAGAACTCATATTAGGTCCTTTCCAAAAATTACAAGGATTATTAGAGAGTGCACCTGGTGGTAAGTTCTTTTCTTCGATATTTGATGTTGAAGGTAAGATGAAATCATTTACCGATACCGTACAGAAAAATTTATTAGGTGCCGTTACACCTGACCAAGCATATTTTGATGAAACAGCAAACAGATTCAGAGATTTATCGACAGGTAAAATGATTAGTAAGGATGATGAAAAGGTTTTGACTATAACTCAAAAAGTCAAAAGGAATGAAGATGGTTCGTTGGCAAAAGGTAAGGATGGGGAACAACTGTTTGAACCAGGAGTCGTTGATACCTCAAAACAACTTAGTAATATTATGCAAGGAGCAAAAGACCAAGTAAATGGTCTCATGACTGCAATGCCTCAAGTTGTTGCATCATTAAAACTGGCAACTAAAGCGGCATTTAAGTTTGCAGTAGCCGCATTATCCAATCCATATATAGCGATAGCAGCCGCAATAGTTTTAGTTGGAGTGGCACTATATAAAGCTTTTAGTTACGCTGAAGAAATGAGAAAAGAATTTGGAGCCACACGAGAAGAATCATTTGAATTACAAAGGTCGATAGATACTACCGCGATGAACTTTAAGATGATGGGTGTAAGTGCAGAAGATGTAAAGACATTAGCATCAGGTATAGCTGATAATATGGGTGGGTTACGAAATGTAACGACTGAAAGTCTTGATGCAATGGCAAATCTTGTTGGTACATTTGGAATGAGTGCTGAAAAATTAGCACCTACTCTTACTGCAATGAAAGCAATGGGAGCTAGTTCAAATGAAGCGGCAGCCGCACAATTAGAACAAGTTGGTAATATGGCACAACTCGAAGGAGTAGCACCTGCAAAAGTATTTGAAGATATGACGGCAGATATGGAGACATTCTCCAAGTATGGTAAAGAAGGTGGAATGAACTTGGCAAAGGCATCAATAACCGCAAGAAAACTCGGTATAAGTATGGGTACGATAGCCAGTTCAGCTGATGCACTATTGGATTACGAATCCTCGATAAATGCTCAAATGGAAGCACAAGTATTGACCGGTAGAAATATAAATACCGATAAAGCTCGTGAATTAGCACTTGCAGGTGATTTAGAAGGTCAGGCTAGAGAGATAGCAAAACAAGTCGGTACTCAAGCCGAATTCGACAAGATGAATGTTGTACAAAGAGAAGCTATGGCAAAGGCTTTTGGTATGAATGTTCAAGATATGGCTAAGATGATTGCAAACCAAGAGGAATTAAACTCACTAACTGCAACCGAAAGAGCAGAACGAGAGGCATCACAGAAGAGAAGTCAAGACATAGACAAAGGTATGAAATCAATGGGTGCTGAATTAGGTAAACTATTCAACGAAATGATGGAACCGTTAAAACAAGTAATGGTATTATTAGGTCCTACCTTGGGTGTGGTACTGAAATTGTTAGCATTATCTATGAGAAATGCGTTTATGCCGATAAAATGGGCGTTGAAACTACTAAATCCAGTAATAAAAATCATTGCAGTTATTTTAGGGTATGTAATACAATGGGCTGATGCCATCCAAGAAGGAGTAGGAAAGGCTTTTGAGTATATGAAACCTACTTTGATGAAAATTGGTAAAATAATTTTACTTATTATCATGCCACAAATAACATTGATGGTTGCAGCAGTAAGACTCATGATAAAACATTGGGACACAATAAAGCCTATTCTAATGTCCATTGGTAAATTTGCATTAAAAATGTTACTTGCACCATTAATGTTGGTATGGACCATTATTAAGACTATTGGTAAAGCTCTAATGCATATGATAATGATACCAATTAGGATGTTTCAGTTTGCATTAAATACGATTCGTAACAATTGGGATTCGATAAAAAGTACATTGATGACGGTTGGTAAAATAGTTGGAGCAGTATTATTTCCAGGAATAGCTTTAGTGGCAGGAATAGGAACTTTGATATATAAAAATTTCGACCTAATAAAACAAACCTTGTTTTCAATTGGTTCAACAATACTAAAAGTTTTAGTCAGTCCTTTTGTAAATATGTATAATATGATTAAAATGGTAGGTCAAGGTTTACATAGTTTCTTTATGAGTCCTATTCAATCAATCAAAAGTCTGATATCCAACTTACTACCTAATTGGGCACTCAAACTATTAGGTATGGGTGGTGAAGATAAGGCAAAAGAAGCATCATTTGACGAAACATTTAAGTCAGAGAGAGATGCACAAGGAGCAGGTGGTGAATTTGAATACAAGGGGAAACAATACTCTACTAATTATAAAGAAGAAGGTTATGGTATAAAACCACAGAGTTCACTAGCAGGAGCACCAAAATCATCGGATATATCAGGTACAAGAACTATAACTACTATGAGGGTACAACAAGGTCAAGTTACTGCATTCGAATCAGTTACGAAAGAAATTAAAAGAGGTAATGAAATAAATCAACGAACCGCGGATTCAACTGCACTCGGTGCAAGTCAAACAAGAAAACTAAATAGTAATATTGCAACTGGATAAATAAATGGCACTTAAAGATTTAATAACAGATTTATCAAACTTCAAGTACACCGATTATGGTAATGCTGGAAGTAATAATTCTAATATTGAGGGTAGACACGGAACAATTGATTCTCCCGTTGATAATTCTGATTTTGATAATGGAGTAGGTTTTGGTGTAGACCCGAACTCAACACCACAATCATTTGATGTTCGTGGATATACAATAAGTGGAAATAAAAGATTTATAGTGAATTATGGTGGTGATATTATAGACAAGACGATGAATTCTCTATACGGTACGGGAGATTTCGAATTTATATCAGGATTGGGTGGTGGAGCATCTTACTATGGAAACCTCAATACAATTACTCCAAGACAATCACTCTATCGTGATGATAGTGGAAATTACCAAGTCCCACAAGAGTTTGGAAACACATTACCTCCAGGTGGAGTTAGTGGAATACAAGGATTCAATGAAGTACAGACCACATTAAATATCGATGGTTTAACCTTTAATGGTACGCCATTCATACCAAATGCACAAGGTAGTAGTTTTATGGTTACGCCAATTGGTGATACGAGTTATTCCAGTCCAAGTGATTCATTAACTTTGGATGTTGGTGGTTTAACCTTTAATGGTACACCATTTATACCAAATGCTCAAGGAAGTGATTTTATGGTCACTCCAATCGGTGATACAAATCTACCAAGTAATACATTAACACATAATGTTGGTATGATAAATCTCACAGGTCCAACCACACAAGCATATCAAACAAGTATAAATGTAGAACCATTATCACCAAACGCACACGGAAGTGATTTCTTCACTACTCCATTGGATAATTACACAAGTCAGTTCTCATTGGATGATTACCAAACCAATATCAACAGTGGATTTGATAGAAACTTGATGTACATATCAGATATAGGTGAACCCAATACACCAACATTTAATCAATTTACTCGTGGTGATGGTTCATTATCCGTGATTAGTTTTGGGGTACTCGGTGATTCTTCACCTAATTTTGATCCATTTACATTTGGAACTGGACTACCCTATGTAATACCACAGCATAGTTCAACGGGTCCTACTGAATTCACGATAAGTGGTTTTGATGATACAAAATTAATAAATAATTTACACGGAAGTGATTTTATGACTCGACCATCTTTTGGAAGTCAGATTTCAACCAACACTTCCACTCATGATATAGGTTTGATGACTTCCACTCACCCAAGTGGTATTGGTGTGGGAAATATTACAACATTAGAGACCACACAACGATATAGTAATGCACATAGTAGCACAAATAGTATTGGTGGTTTAAATATAGATGCAAATAGTACTATTTACCAAAACATGGATAGTATTTTAGATCCTGGTTCTGATTATTTGAATCTTGGAGTGAATAATGGTGGTGGTGTTGGACCTTCGAGAGATTTTAACACAGACAATTTTTATGATTCGTCACAGAACAGACCATCTGTTTGGCAAGATGATAAATTTGCAACTTTTACCAATTCTGATATTTCATTAAAACCTACTGAAACTTGGGGTAACATAATTGAACCAGGTAGGGCTAACTTATTACAATATGCAATTTCACTTTTTAGTGGTGGTCCCGATAGAAAATACGACCACCCAACTGATAGATTACCTTACACATTAGATTTTGAAGGTAAAGACTTTCCACTTTTAAGTCCAGATCACCCAATTATTACGAGGGATTTTGGTCAAACATATGGAATTTCAGGTGAGGGGGTTAAAACCAGTAGAGCAGCCATAGATCAAATTAGGATTGCAAAAATATTGTTAACTACTACGGGTGTTAGATTTTACGCAAATCAACAGTTATATCAATCATTTAACCCAAGAGAAGAAACGAGAACATATAATCCTGTTGCAATGAATGTTAGTTCAGTTCCGATGTTGAGACAAAATCGACACATTGGTGGTACTTATGAGAACGAAGGAATAGATTTTGGTGAGACTTCCATATTGACTCAATATGCTGGTGCTATTGGAGCTGATAATCCTATTAGTGATTTAATAGATATTACAGCAGAATACAGAACAACACCAGCACATAACGCAGGTATGGTGCCAAGTATGGGTGGGAAACCACAATTGGGAGGACAACCTGAAATAATACTAAATGGTGATAACATACAATCATTAGACCCAAGTCAATTTCCAACCTCAAAAATAGATGATAAGAAAAAATTCTATCCATTTGGTGGTGGTTATTCAATGATACCAAACCTTTTTGAAAGAACAGGCGAAGGAAGGTATTATGTTAGACTAACGGGAACAAGTGGATATTCAACAGGAAATGAAGCAGATACAATTAGTAGTTTGGCATTACCAAAGTATTTTTATGGTGACCAAGATGGTGACCAATCCGAGTCCTCATTATTCAAAATTAAAAAATCCTATTTAGGTGTATCAGATGGAACTCTTGGGACTACTGTCTTACATATACCTGATGTGTATCAAGGTGACCAATACAACAAGGATAATAAATATTTTTCATCACATAATTCGTTGATAACAGACCAAGAACTCGGAATTTCCTTTCAAAAAAGAACAAGGTTGGTCACTACTGGTAAGGCTGGAATATTTCCAATAGCAACACAAAAACAAGTTTATAAAAATGTTAATGATACAATTACGATTGGAACAGACAAAAAATATCAATTGGGTACTTTTGGTGTTCCATCGGTAGATTATAAAACTCGTGGTGATAGAATAATCAATCAACAATTTGGTGGTGATGAATGGAAGAAGGGTAATAAATATTTTTCAGGTGATAAAGGAATAATAACCAACGAGAAGTTATCAATTTCAAGTGGTAAATCGGTTCGTGGAAGTCTTAAAAGTTCAACGAAGAAGGAACACACCTCGAAAAGTTTAATGGCCTCCAAAACAAAAATTTATAAAAATTTAAATGAGGGAAGTTCAGGAGTTACATTGGGGAATCCTGAGCTTTACAAACTCACAACAACACATGGTGATAGGATATTTAATACCCAATTTGTAGATCAATTATATTCCAAGTACAATAAATATGAGTCAAATCCAGAAGTTTTTGGAAAGTCGGATGATAACAAGAAGATAAAAAATCTTGGAGTTGTAGCATCAATTGGTGCAAAAAAGAATATATTATTTAAAAACAAAAAAAATCAGTCATCGGAAATTACCGTAGGTAAGAAACCTATTTCGGTAATCACTCAGTTAGATATTACTGCTCCAGAAGTCAATACAACAAAATGGAAAAAATTGAACCTATTACAACCTGAAAAGGAAGTAAAGGAAGTTAGTGAGTTACAAAGAATTCAAAATAAACTAAAATCGGTTGATTCTGTTCCTTATCCAGAATCAATTTTTTACACAGATGATATCATAAAACTGAGTGAACCTGGAGTTGATAAGATAGTGTATCGAAGTGATAATGTATCTCTTGAAAAATCAACGCCTATATTTAATAAAAAGTCAATTCCATTAACAGATTTTGCACTTACTGGAAATGGTAGAGGTGGAAATCAAGGTTCGGAAGGACAGGCACTTGGTTTTTTAACTCGTAAAAATAGGTCAGATGAGCATATAGACTCTCGGTACGGTAGTCCTACTAATCCAAATAGAGAAGGATTTGGTCAAGATAGTTATCGTGAGTCATTTCTTGGAAGGTTAGTTGATGGTGTATTTGGTAATAAAAGTGAATCTGATAAGCAAAAAACTGGACAAGATTTTAAACTTAACACAGTACCATCAGATAGAAAATTTACAGGATGGAAGAAAAAAGACAAAGCAGGGGATTTAGGTTTAACTACGGTAGTAGCCCAATTTCCTGATAACGAAAAAATTAAGAAGGGTGATGTATTAAACAAGTATAAGACTCTTGCCTATGGTCAATTACCAAAAACAAAAACGGATGGTAATAGGTATGATAAGAAAGATATTACTGAAAAGGAATCAGTAACTAATTTACAAAAAGAAAATCCTTTATTATCTCATAAGTTTACAACATTACCTGATGGTGTTGGTAGAGTAAGATTAACTTATGGTGGAAAAACCAAGACTGATAAGACCGATCCTATCAATATGGTTCAGTATGGTAAGGATAGTAATGATGATTACATACCTTTCAAGTTTTTCGATATAGTTAATGGAAAGTATATTGTTTTTAGGGCAACATTAAGTGGACTGAATGAATCATATAGTCCCGAATGGAGTAGTAATCGATACATTGGTAGACCTGATCAAGTTCATGTTTATCAAGGTGTGAATCGAGAGATTTCATTTGATTTTGTGGTTGCACCATTTTCTAAACAAGAAATGTTAATTTGTTGGGAGAAATTAAATTATTTAGCCGGTATGACCTATCCAACTTGGAAAAACATTGGTTCTACTGCAAGAATGGAAGCACCATTTACTGCATTAACAATTGGTAAGATGTATGATGCTACACCTGGATATATAAATTCTTTATCTTATAATGTAGAGGATAATGTGAGTTGGGATATAGATCCGGGAGTTAAATTACCACAAGTAGTTAATGTATCGGTAACATTTACTCATATTGGTCGTCATAAATTAGCCTCACAAGGTAAACACTATGACTTACCTTGGTTGAGAAGTTTAGATTCTGTTCCAGCTATAAGTGGTCCTCCTGAACCAAACCAAAACTTGAACTCAAGACCTTATAAATTAAGTGATACAAGAAAAGGTGATGGTGGAGTTTTTAGTGGAGTTATAAATGAGTAGATATAAAAATACAGTAATAAAAAATGATAAAGTAACTGGTAATAGAGTATATGGAGTAACAATGTATCCTGAAATACCAATTACAGACCAAGACCAATTTGTTTATCCTATCGATGGTGATAGATTAGAAAATCTTGCACATAGATATTATCAAGACTCTACACTTTGGTGGGTAATAGCACAAGCTAATAAATTAAGAGATGGGAGTTTTGCACTTAACCCATCTAAACAATATAGAGTACCTGGTAATATACAAGATATACTTTCGGAGTTTAGAAGATTAAATCGAGAATTTTTAAATAGGTAAGTTATGATAACTTTAAGTCCAATTCATAAAAATGTACGAAAGACATTAGATGATAGAAGTAGAGCACAAAAGAGAGACAACTTTGGAAGTGGGTTAGAACCTCAATCTGATAATATTAAGATTCTACAAGACACAACTACAAAATCTATATGGATAAAAATGTATAGTTCGGTTATCACACCGAATAATATAGTAGGTGCAAAAATTTACGGTGGTGAAGTGTTTTCTGGTACTGGTGAAGGGGCCAACCCACGACAAGGTTTTGCTGAACTATATAGTGGAATGTCCGGTGGAGCATTAGATCCTATTTCTGAAAATACTTCAGATGAATTGATAAGACCTTTAGCTGGTATAAATAGTATATCTTGTGCGTACGAGAGTAAACTGAAAGCAACCAGAGCTGCAACAATTAATTGGACTTGTTGGTCATTCGAAGATTTAGAAAGATTTACACCACATTTTATGGCACACGGAAAGGGTGTTTTATTAGAATGGGGATATGGTGATTTAGGTCAGAATATCGAAACTGTTTCCGACCAAGATATGATTGATGGAAAGGCTTACAACAAAGTAAATAATATGGTTATAGATAGTGGTGGTAAATACGATGGTATATGTGGTATTATTAGGAATTACGAATGGAAGGTAAGAGATGATGGTGGTTTTGATGTGACCACCGAAATAGTATCACGAGGTGTTAATATTATGAACTCACAGATAGACCAAAGTGATGCACCTATGGCAACATCAGTAGATGGTAGTAAAGAAGCAGAAGGTTGGCCAACATTAGAAGAGTTTTGTGCAGGATTAGAACAACATCTATTTTCATTAGCAACCACAGATTCAAGTTGGTGGGATTTTGAAAAATCATTACCACCTGGTAATTGGGATGATGAAAATTGGGAAAAGGGTAGTAAATTACCACCAGGTGTTTTGGTATATGCCACCGATGGTTTTTTTCAAGTTTCAAGAGAGGCAGGACCATATGTTACTTGGGGATTTTTCGAAGATAATATTCTCAACAAGTGGGTTGGAAGATTTAGTGCTGATGATTTTAGAATAACAAATCAATTCAGAAGTATTCAACCAAAAAATTTAGATGATTTTAATGGTAATACCGAAGGAATAGATTTTGAATCTGTACAGATAGCTAATCATCCACTATTATTCACTCCACATATGGATAGGTGGATACTACCAGGTCAGTTTCCCGCAGAACTGATACCACCAAACGGTAATCGTGCAAATGAAGAATTTGTACAAAGTATTGCACAATTAGTCAACAATGAAAAACATTTTCAACCTTTTGCGTCAAATGAAGATAAATCAAAGGGATATTTAAGAAATATTTTGATTTCTTTTAAGTTGATAAACGAGGCAGTTAGTGGTGTAAAAACTTTACAGGAAGCATTACAAAATTTATTTGATGCACTCAATTCTGATGTTGGTGGATTTTGGAATTTTACACCCACTACCGATAGTTACTTAAATGGTAATATGAAAGTAATAGATGATAAAACAGTAACAAAGTATCCATCATATTTTATTAAAGAATATACAGAAAAAAAATTAAAAAATCCTGATAGTGAATTGTTTATATTTGACTCTTGGGGAGAGGGTAGTGTTGTATACTCACAAGAAATGAGTGTAAAGTTACCAACTGCAATGGCTGTTACAGCTATGTACGCTGGTTCTTCACCACCAAATGCAACAGAAACAGAAGGTGATCAAGATTCTAAAACCGTTGGAGAACTTCAAGGTGGAGAGGGATTAGATCAATCACAACCTAATATAATATCACCATCAAGAATTGGTGGTGATGTTGCTGATGCATATGGTACACAGAATCCTTACATATTGGATAAAACAAAGAGTGATGCTGGTGCAATAGTACCTAAAAACTTTGGTCTTGGACACGGAGTACCATTTAAAAGTTTAGATTATGAAATTATATTAGACAAGTATCTTGAAAAACAAAAGGATTCTAAAACTGTTCCACCAAAAAAACGAAAAGTGGAAAAACCCAAATCTATTACTGCTAGACAACCTGAAACTGTTATTAATTTTTTCAAGGTCGCAAATAAAAGTAAAAATGGTAAAAAAGGTACAATGGAAGATTGTTTTTATGATGAGCATGGTAATATGATGGAAGATGGTAAGAGCAACCAACTATATAAAAGAGTTATGGTGAATGTACTTTCAAAAAATAAAAGTTTTGCAAAAGGAGCAAATGGTGAGTTTTTACCTGGTGTACCAAAAAAAGAAATGGAAGATCCAAATCCTGTTACAGCTCCACTACCAATAGAATTATCAATTGGTATCGATGGAGTAGGTGGTATTTTCCCTGGTAATGCATTTAATGTAAATTATATACAGGAAAGATATAAGGAATATTGTGTATTTGAGGCAATAGAGATTAACCAAGATGTATCACCTGATGGTTGGAAAACGGATATAAAAGGACAACTAAGAGTTGCACCTGATTTACTATACAAACGAGACAATGTAACCGAACTAAATGAAGTTTTAACTAAAGCAGAAGAAGAAGGTGTAGAGTCTTTTAGTAGAGAAGAATTTGTTGAAGCATTTAAGGAAAAACGACAAACCAATGAAACAGACTTTACTGATAGGGCTACCACTTTTAATGAGGCATTTGCACTTGCCCGTGATGAATTAGGACCTAATGCAGCCTTTACATGGAATGGTAAAAATTTTGTAACACGACTTGATAGTGAGGGTTATGGTAATACTGCAAATTTAGATTCATCGGGAGATTATACTGATGCTTGATAAACTAAAACAATTAAAAGAAAATCTAAAAGGTGGTAAATCAGAAAAAAATAAAAGTCCTAATGTAAGAGAGATTAATGATGAAAATTTTGTGGTTAGAAATACCAATGAATTTATATATTTAGATGGTAGTAAAGTAGGAGTGGGAACACGATATCACATACATATTAATAACATTAATAAAGAAGATGTAATAATGACGGGTGAATCTCATAATAAAAAATCAGAGAGAATATTACAACTTAATGGTAAAAAATATATGTTATCTCAATATATTTTATCAAAAGGAAAGGCACCAAAATATAAGGAATATTATACTCCCTACTCATACTCAGTATCTAAAAAACATAGAAAACTCGGATTTTCATATAGATATTTTGTAAAAGAATTATTTGGTGCTAGTTTAGATTTTGAGATTAATGATGTTACATACGGAGATGATAATCCTTTGTACGAAAGAATAAAAATAAAGTGGGACTTAGATACAAATATAAATGAGATGAGTAGAAAAAATATTGAATCTATGGAAACTCTTACCAGACGAGGATATCAATCATCAGTAAAAACTTTAAATCCAACACAAGGATATTTGTTTGAATCACAAGTTGATAAGGAATTACAAACTCAAAAAAAGGTAGGTGATTTAAATAAAAAAATTGAACCCACAAATCAAGCTTATTAAAAGTGTATTTGAGATTTTATCTCACTAATTATTTAAAATTAAGGTTATATTATGAAAGTCGATGTATTAGATAAGGGTTATATTGAACTTGTCGATACACTTGGAGATGACTTAACGCCCGTTAATGCAGCTCGTGTATCTTTTGGTGGTCGTAGTGATGAATTCACCAGCAAGGACAAAAGACTATCAAGGTTTTTAATCAAACACAAACATTTTAGTCCGTTTCGACATCAACATATTATGGTGATTATTAAGGCACCTGAATTTGTAATGCGACAATGGTATAAGCATGTTGTGGGTATTGAAACCACATCATCAAGTGTAACAAAAGATCATGCTTGGAACGAGATAAGCGGTCGTTACATTCCTGTTCAAGAGTATTATCATCCTAATGTTTGGAGAAAACAGAGTGAGGATAATAAACAGGCAAGTGAAGGTGTGTTAGATGACTTACAACAAAAGAGAATGAATGCGTGTTACAATGATTATATGCAACAAGTCGAGATGACTTACGATAGAATGATTAATGCTGGAATGGCTAAAGAACAGGCCCGTATCGTACTCCCACTTTCACAATACACATTAGTTTGGTGGACAGCGTCTTTCCAAAGTGTGATGAACTTCATCGAGTTAAGGGATGAACCAACTGCACAATGGGAGATACAAGAATATGCAAAAGCACTCAAATTCATGATGTTAAAGTTTTTTCCTGAAACCACTAAATTATGGTCAAAAGAATATTGGGAAAAATAGGTTATAGTGATAATAGAAAGGGACAATCAGTTTGATGGTTTTATAGAAGAAAATCAAAATTCTGATTGTATTTTGATTCCGATTTTATCGGATGTAAAAAACCATGCTAAACAAAACACATTAAGTGCCATTTATATAAAAATTATAGATGGTGTAGAAAGAATCGTGTGCTTAAATCATGGTGAAACCTTAAAGATGAATGTGGACATATCATCACTTAATAAATTGGGTAAAAAGTATTGTTATGATAAAAAAGAGTTGAACCACATCATTAAGTTAGATGATGTTATTGATGTAAACTTACAATACTATATGAAAAACAATGAACCATTGATTTTAGAAGAATTATCCACACCAACTCACGATTACTTTTACAGAACGATGTGGAGAATAAAAAATATCAATAGAATAATACCAATATGGAAACATATCGAATTATGTCGTGTGAAAACACAAGTAATGGAGAAGTATGTTGATTTACCAATTCATCAAGATTACAACGATGAGATTATAGACAACTTGACTCATATAGAAGAAAATGGTTTGAGAAAGGACGATAAGTTAGTGTATTCTCAGTATAATTTGTACACAAGTACTGGTAGACCATCAAACAGATTCGGTGGTATCAATTTTGCAGCACTTAATAAGACCGATGGTAGTAGGAAACCATTCAAAAGTAGATTTGAGGAAGGAATGTTAGTCGAGTATGACTTTGATGCATATCACTTACGATTAATTGGAAATTTATTAAATTATAGTTTTCCTAAAGGTTCTGTACACGAGCATATGGGAGAATTTTACGGATGTGATTACCAAGAGTCCAAAAATCGGTCTTTTCAGTACCTTTATGGTCATATTCCACAAGAAGTGGTGGAAATCAATCCATTTTTTGAAAAAGTACAAGATTATATCAATCAAATTTGGAAGGAATATAAACGAGGACATTTTATAGAGTCTGATATTTATATAAAGAAGATATTTAAACAAAATCTTTCGGCCATGAATAGAAATAAACTATTTAACTATATGATTCAGTTGTTGGAAACCGAGAATAATATGAAGATACTGAATAACTTGATTCCGTTTATTAAGAATTATGAGAGTAAACTTGTATTGTATAGTTACGATAGTTTTTTATTTGATTTTAAGATATCCGATGGGTTGGATTTTTTGAAACAAGTAAAGGGTATATTAGAAGTAGATGGTTTGTTTCCCACGAAAGTAGCAAAGGGATTGAACTATCATGAAATGAAAGATATAACGGAGAAATTATGAGTTATTGGGACAAAATATTAGAGAGTTTTAGTTACAAATCCAAAGGTGGAGCTCCTGACTTTTCCAATCCTAACGATAGGTTATTATTAAGAATGGAACTTTTGAAAAGGGGTTGGAATGAAGGTGCGGTAAATGAGTTAATGTATAGGTTAACCGAGAATACAAGTAAAGAACAAAATGATTATCTTAAATCATTTGGTGAGTTTCCTTGGGGTAAAGATGGAAACAAGATATTCTTAACTACTGCACTAAACTACGCCAGTTCAAAAGACTTTCAATTACAACAATATAAACAAGTTGCTAACGAAAAGGCAAAACAATTTTTACAAAAACGAGCTGATGTAGGTTCAGAATTGGCCAAGTCTATACTTCAGGTAGATGATCCGAAAAAGAAGGTCGTAAAAAAGAAAGTAAAAAAAGAAAAAGAAATAAAACCAAAACCATTGAAGAAAAATGAGTTGAAAAATACTCAAGAAAAAACTTCTGATGATAGAGATAAGGGAACTGCGGGAGCAGGTGGTCAGGCAGCAAGTCAAGGTGAATCAAGGTATTGTTCAGCAGTTGATGAGATGAAATTAGAAGACGAGTTAAATGGTGTAAGTCAAGAAGAGGTAAATGCTAAAAAATCAAAAGGATTAAGTAAACCTGAAAAGGATACATTAAAATCTCTCGGTTTCGAAGAACCATATGATGATAACGCACACAAATATTTGATAGCTCGTGAAAAATGGGCGGAACGAGAATACGAAAGAATTAAAAATAAAAAACCTTATAAGATTCCAAATCCTTCCCCACCACCAAAGACAATTGGTAATAATGTATTGATGAATAGTGATGGATTCAATGGTGATAAAAAAGGATACTTGGAATGGATGAGGGCAGCATTTGATGGAGCTATTGCAACCCAAGAACTACTAAAAGAAAGTAGTATGGATACCACACAAGGAACTCAGACTGTTCAATCCACCACCGAAGTAGATGATAAAGTTTTGGCTGATTTAATGCACAGGCGTGATAGCTATCCTGAAGGGTCTGTAGAAAGAAAACATTATGATAGACAGATAGCAAGGTTTTCAAAGAATAGAAAATATCATGATACATATGTGGTTGGTAAGGATGTAGATGGTCTTACAGTTGTGGTTTCGGTATCTAATAAAAAGGATAGTCAATTAAAAGACCCACAAAATAATACCACTCCTGCACAGAGATTTGAGGTCATCAAGGAAAAATTTGGAAGTAAAGTTGCCAAGGGAATTACCGATACCATCGATAGAGGAATAAAGATAGTAACGGAAGTACAAAAAGTTACTATTAAAAAGGCATCAGAACACGAAGTCGATGATGATTTTGTCCATGTTGCAGACATTGTAGCACCTAAATATCTATATGGTAGTTCTTCTGAAATGGGTGTTGTAAAGAGAGGATTAAAACGAAGTAGAGGTAAGGAAAAGATTTTAGTTAAGGATAAGGATGGTAATTTAGTAGAGAAGAATAAGCCACATCCAGCTGCTCGATTTGGATGTTGGTTAGAGGACAAAGGTATAACACCTCAACAATGGGAATCCATGTCTACAAAAGACAAACTCAAATGGACTCAAAAATATATGGCAGACACGGATTATCATGAAAAGACAGGACCACCACCATATGCTATAGCCAAGGTTTGGATAAAGGTTGGTGAAGCATCACAAGGTGGTAGAGGTATTGTTGGTATAAGGAGTGATTCTATGATGAAAACTTTGGAAAAGCATAATCCTAAGTTAAAGTCACAGGCCGATAAAAATTTAAAGGCCTTAGAAAAGAAGTTAAAACCAAAAAAACCAACACCTGCTCAGAAAGAGGCGACAATAAAAGAAGTTTATGACCAACATAAAGCCGCAGGTGGAAAAAAAGACCCACTCGACCAAGATGAACAATCATCATCCGTCAGTAGTGCTGGAGTAATAAAAACAACTGAGGCAGGTTCTATTAATAAGGCACATAGAGGTGTTAGAAATAAGATAGCATCAGAAGACCAAAAACTTGATTATCCCAAAAGAGATAAGGAAGGAAAAATAATTGAAAACGGCCCAAATGCAAAGGCATACATAAATACGGTATTAGACGCACTACACTACAACTCTTATATAGATGCAGATGATGACGAAGGAATGATTATACAGATGGGTTCAAGGTCGGCGAAACCAAGTCATATTAGAAAATGTTTGGCAGAAATGGTAGGTGAACCTGAGTTAGCTAATAATCCTGAAGAACTTAAAAAGAGATTACAAAATACTTGTGAGTTAGGTGTTCGAGAAGAGGGAGCGGGTATTAATGGTGCAATAGTGATTGTCAATAGGAATAAAGTATTAAAAGACAAGGATGGTAATCTTACATACGAAAAAAAGGTCATAGCAAATGACTCTTGGAGAACAGCAGGAACATCACAAAAGGTCGCCAGTGGACATGGTGATGATATGAGAGAATGTTTGAAAGAAAAGATTGACGCTGATGCAAAAGAACGAAAATCTAAGACAAAAAAATCTAAGGCGAACTAATGAGAACCCAACTTCTTTGTACATTTGCAACCCAAGACAGGTTAAAACAAACCGTTGATTTAATTATCGCCTGTCACGATGTGCTATATAGTAAAATATATGTATTTGTAAATGAAAAGGATGTATCACAATTGATATGTACTTACAACATACCAAGTAATCAAGACAATTTTGTAGAAGGTATGGACACCATAGCACTACATAGAAAAAAACAATCCAACACATTGTACACAATAAACGCACTCAATGAGGTTATTCGTTCAAAGAACAATGGTATATTAGATAAGAAGTTTCCAATTGAGTGGAGCGAGTTTCAAAACACATTATTGTTGGTAAATGATCAGGGATTGAATAAAATCCCAACACGGATTTACAAAATAGTAAATACCGAAACTTGGAGTAATGAACAACACCAATAAATGAATTATAGGTTTTACTATCCTGACTGGAATAGTCGTAAGGATGTTTGTGAAAAACATCCATTAATAAAAGAAATCACAAAACAACCGATATCCTTTTGGTATGGAGTTGGGCCCAAACGAACCATTAGAAAGACCAAAAAGTCAATCCAACGATTACTAAAACGGGCACATCCATACTTACCAACATTAGTTATATATTCAATTCCAAATAGAGATTTAGGACACCATTCCAAAGGTGGTGCTAATAGTGATGATGAGTATCTAAGATTCATTCAAGAGTTCTGTAATGCAATTGGAGACAAATCACCTATCGTTATATACGAACCTGATTGTATACCACACATGGAACAGATGGGATTTATTGATGGATTGGATAGGATGAAACTCATTAAGGCTTCTGTGGAATTGTTGAGTAGGACAAATGCAAAAGTTTACTTGGATATTGGTCATCCAAAATGGCTTTCAGTCCCAAAGGCAGTTTCATATCTTACAATGTGTGATGTACACAAGGTTAGAGGTTTTGCACTCAACACGAGTAACTATTATGCTACAAGTACCTGCTACAAATACGGAAAGTCAATCAGTCAAAGACTGAAGTCCAAACATTTCATCATAGACACTTCGAGAAATGGAAATGGTGCAAACAAAGACCATTTTAATCCCTATGGGAGAGCAATAGGTCAAACTCCAACCACCGATACTTGTGATGAAATAGTAGATGCATATTTATGGGTAAAAGTTCCTGGTGAAAGTGATGGTAGGGTTAATGGTGGCCCAAAGGCAGGTAGGTTCTCACATAATTTAGCGTTGGATTTAATTAATAATAAAAAAAGCTAAAAAAAACTATCGTTTGAGAATTTTGGTATATATATATAATTGTCTTTCGAGACAGAAAGTTTTTTGAAATTTGAAAATTAAAAGTAGAGAGAGTAATTTACTCTCTATGGGGATTGACCGAAAAATGGGTGACTTTGAAGCCCATAAGGTAATCCACCGAGATGTTGTGGTGACTAACCCAATGCCGAATGTGGTGTTAACAAGGCGGTTTCGTAGACATACGACTCGGAATGTACTTTTAGAAATACAAAAGAAGCGATTCTTTGACCTCTTTGTGGGTAAGGGTAAAACCGAAGTCCCACTTTATGACCGAATAATTTATTCTCAGAGAGATAAGGTGATAATACAGAAGTTGTTTTCGCTCCAACGATAACTAACTATTATTGAGGAGAACCATCGTAACTGATGGGTGTTAAGCAAGAGGTTCGAACAAATCTGAGCTAAAAGTTGTAGGTAATTCGCAAAATCCTACATCCCAATATTTTCAAATTTATAGTAGATGATATTGTAAATCCTACGCAGGCGATAATGATACTGAAAGGTATGTATTGTAAGAGTTTTTATCATATACTATATTGACTTTGGAGAGTATCTTTACAGAATTAAAAGATGAGAAGGGTGTGTTTGTATTCCCTAACTTTCCAATTTATTTAAGGTGGTGAGGTCTTTTTACATATACCCGATAATTAAATTTATCTAAAACTCATCACCTTTTTTTTAGCAAGAAATATTTGATTTTTTTATCAAAGGGTTATATTTATATTTGTCAAAGGTTATTACCAATGACAATTAATAATTAACGAATTAAAAATAAACATAAGGAGAATATCGAATGGATATTAACGCAGTACGCAAGAGATTAGCTCAGTTACAAACGACTAATACTCGTACCACAAATCTGTGGAAACCTCAACCGGGTAAAACCCAAATCAGAATAGTACCTTACAAACTACAAAAAGAATCACCTTTTATTGAGTTGTTTTTTCATTACGACTTAGGTGGTAAAACCTATCTTTCACCAATTTCATTTGGTCGACCAGATCCTATCGAAGAATTTGCCGACAAACTAAAATCAAGTGGTAATCGTGAAGATTGGAGACTTGGTAAAAAACTTGAAGCAAAACTTAGAACTTTTGCTCCTGTTGTAGTTCGTGGTGAAGAAAACGAAGGTGTTAAATTTTGGGGATTCGGTAAAACCGTATATCAAGAACTACTATCAATTATAGCAGATCCTGATTATGGTGATATTAGTGATCCTGTAAATGGTCGTGATGTCGGTGTTGAGTTTTTAACCGCAGAAGAGACCGGTGCTAATTTCCCTAAGACTAACATTCGTGTTAAACCAAATCAAACACCAATCACAGAAGATAAGGCAAAGTTAGAATCAGTTCTAAAAGACCAAAAAGATATTTGTGAAGTATATCAAGAATTGTCCTACGATGAACTAACAGACGCTCTTAATGATTGGTTGAATCCATCAGAAGAAGATGGTGAATCAACATCAAAAGAAGAGAATGTACCAGCATCTACCTTAAAGACAGCAGTTAATTCAACATCTGATGCAGGTAGTGCGTTTGACGATTTGTTTAATTCATAAGGAGAACTAAATGTCTGTAACAGTCAAAGATGAACTGGCACAAGTTCTTGCTGAAAACTTAAATAAAAAGTTCAAGAATAATAGGGTTGCTTATTTTCTCGATGGGAGTGGTTCAACTCCTACCGATATTAAGGAATTTATCTCAACAGGCTCATCAATTTTAGACTTAGCAATTTCCAATAGACCTGATGGTGGAATCGCCGTAGGTCGTATTACCGAATTAAACGGATTGGAAAGTAGTGGTAAGTCTCTAATTGGAACTCACATATTAGCAGAAACACAGAAGAAAGGTGGAGTAGCAGTTTATATTGATACTGAAACTTCTGTTAGTCGTGAGTGGTTAGAAACAATTGGTATAGATGTCCAAAATCTACTTTATCTTCATGTTGAAACCGTAGAAGATATTTTTGAATGTATTGAAAATATCGTTACGAAGATTCGTGAAAGTGATAGGGATAGATTAGTAACTATTTTAGTTGATAGTTTAGCAGCCGCTTCCACTAAGGTGGAGATGGAAGCAGACTTTGAAAAAGATGGTTGGGCAACAGCTAAAGCAATTATCATATCAAAGGCCATGAGAAAGATTACCCAAATGGTAGGTAGAGAAAGAGTAGCCTTGGTATTTACTAATCAACTTCGACAAAAACTCGGAGTTATGTTCGGTGATCCTTGGACTACAAGTGGTGGTAAAGCATTACCATTTCACGCTTCTACTCGTATTCGTTTAAAGAATATGGGACAGATTAAAGATACTAAGAAGAATGTTTTAGGTATGAAAGCAAGAGCTCAGATTATCAAAAACAGATTAGGTCCTCCATTACGACATGCCGACTTTAACCTTTATTTCGATAGTGGTATTGATGATAAGGGAAGTTGGTTACAAGTAATGAAAGACCATAAACTTGTTAAAGTTGCAGGTGCTTGGTATACATTAGAGTATAATGGTGAAGATATTAAATTTCAATCCAAAGACTTCAGTAAGAAATTAGAAGAGGTCGATGGTTTGGAAGAACATCTTTATGGTTTAATTTGTCAAGCTTCCGTATTACAATATCAATCAAAAGATTTAGGTATTGATGATGTGGAATATACAGATGAAGTGGTGGGTGATGGTTAATGGAAAATACCTATCTATACTCGAAGAAATAAAAAAACATGGCGGCGATTCTTACTCCAATAATCCCAATGAAAAAGTACTGATAATAGATGGCCTAAACACCTTTATTAGAGTATTTAGTGTTATACCAACTACTAATGATGATGGAATTCACATTGGTGGAATAGTTGGTTTTCTGAAATCAGTTGGTTACGCAATAAAAATGTTAGGACCTACTCGTACCATTATCGTCTTTGATGGTAAGGGTGGTTCTAACCGCCGCCGTAAACTTTATCCTGAGTATAAGGCAAAACGATCACCTAAGAAAATAAGACTCAACCGAGTTAATGAATTCGAAAATATAGATGATGAACGACATTCTATGTTGATGCAGTTATCTCGATGTGTTGATTACTTAGAAAGACTACCTGTTAGTATATTATCAATTGATAATGTGGAAGCAGATGATGTTATGGCTTACGCAGCTAAACAACTACTAACCGATAGTAAAATTACTCTAATGAGTACCGACAAAGATTTCTTACAATTAGTTAATGATAGAATATCAGTATGGTCACCCACTAAGAAAAAACTTTACAATCCTGAAAAGGTGTTAGAAGAATATAAGGTTACATCTAGCAATTTGCTATTAAGTAGAGTTTTTGAGGGTGACCAATCTGATAATATCAAGGGAGTTAATGGAATTGGTGTGAAAACTCTCTTGAAACACTTTCCTGATTTAGGTAGGGAAGGTATGGTGTTCTCGTATGATGAAATAATTAATGAGGCACGAAAGTATCAAGGAACGAGATTTTACGATATCATACTTGATAACCAAGACACCATTGATATTAATCATAGGTTGATGCAATTATATGATGTGGATATTAGTGGACAGGCAAAATTAAAGATAAATAATGTGGTAAATGGAGAAATACCTGAACTATCAAAGCCAATATTTCAGAAAATGTTTATAGAGGACAGAATGTTTGGTGCCCTACCAAACATGGATAGTTGGTTAATGCAAACTTGGACTAATCTGAATAGATTCGCGAAAATAAATAACAATGGGAAGAAAGCGTAAATATCAAACCGAAGAAGAGAAGAAGAAAGCTCAGCGAAAGTGGCAAATGGAACATTACCATCGCAACAAAGAGCAAATTTTGCAAAAAGCCAAAGATACTTATAAGAAGAAAAAACGAGATAAGATGAGAAGAGAAAGGAGTAAAAGATTGTATGGTGACCAGTAAACTTATCAATGGAGATAGTGCTGA
>Ga0163179_10000461_pt1 | contig 29703 bp, 43 predicted proteins | sample AtlANTMetagenome_FD_109643 | JGI IMG/M metagenome (GOLD analysis project Ga0163179, IMG submission 109643) | Marine eukaryotic phytoplankton communities from the Atlantic Ocean - Atlantic ANT 2 Metagenome | ecosystem: Environmental > Aquatic > Marine > Oceanic | place: North Atlantic Ocean...
CAAAGGAGGTCAAACAGCGCGTTCGCTACGTTTAGCACCGCAGTTACACAAGCACCTGACATTTATCTCATTAGAGCCTTGAAGCACGCTTGCGCTCAAAATAAAGGCTTCTTTGAAGTTATAGAAAGGATAGGCCTTGACGCGATTACAAAGGAACGCCAGATAATCAGAAGCACTAGGGAGCAGTTTGAAGAAGACTACAAACTCAAGCCATTAATGTTCGCAGGTTTAATCATGCAAGGTTCTGTGGTAGGATATGAGAGCAATGTAAAGTCAGGTGGCATAGGAGCAAGATATTTAGGGATAGGTTCATCTCAAGAATATAGACAAGACACTGTCGTAGTATCTTTGCGTACCGTATCAGTAAGTACTGGTCGCATTCTATTGGAGGTCTTGGTTACGAAAACGATTCTGTCGGTTTCAAATAGCCAAGATGTATTTAGGTTCGTTGCAAACGGAACTGAACTGATAGAAATAGAGAAAGGCAAAGTTGAAAACGAAAGCGTCAACATCGCCTTACAAGCAGCCATAGAGACTGCAGTACTCCAAACTATCAACGAAGGTCGTTTGGCGAATTTTTGGAGTATAAAAGATGAAGACTAAGTTAATACGATTATCATTGTTAGTTGTATGTTGTTATCCGTTTTCAGTCTATTCCGCAGATAACGAAATCTATATTCAACAATCTGGCGCAACGGCCAATATAGATGTTGAACAATTAGGCTCAGGAAACCTCATCGGTGGTACAGATGCAATAGCAGGAACTATGACAGCACTTGACCTTGACGGCGCAAATATGACGCTTGATATAAATCTTATAGGAGACACTAATAAATTCCTAGGTGATATATGGGCTGATTCCTACACAGGTTTCTTTGAATTTGACGGTGATAGTAATACCTTCAATATCCAAACTGACCCCACAAACACTTTCGGAGCAGATAATTCAAACGTCAACGTGGATGTGACAGGTGGCTCAAACGCTATGACCTTGAATCAAGCAACATCTGCCCTTGCAAGTGGGTTAGATTTAGATTGGATAATACAAGGTTCTGACAACTCAATCACGGCAAGTATAGATTATGATGGGGCGACTAACTATATGGATATAGATGGTTCGGACAACACCGTAACCTTTGATGGCGACGGATATGCAGGTGGTTATTTCAAACTGGAACAAGATGGCAGCAACAGAACATTCAATATCCAACAACAGTCAACGCTTGATAACGATTGGTTACGTATCATTTCTACTGGCAGCAACGGCACTATCTGCGTCATTCAGAACGACGGCGGAACCTCTACAAGCTGTTGACGTTGGTGAGATAAGCGAACTATCAGGCTACGCTAAAGTCATCAGAGATAAGGATTACGAAGGTAGTCTTAACTTTGATATACAGCAACTTGATGATGTGCGTACAAGCGCAGGCCGAGTTGCGATAACTTTTCTTGACGAATCAAAAGTTCGTTTGACTGAGCATTCCAAATTAGTCATAGATGAGTATATCTATGATCCTAACCCATCAAAGTCAAAGATGGCTCTCAAGTTCGCTAGTGGTACGGCTAGGTTCATAACAAGTTCTTTGAACCGAATAGACAAGCAAAACATTTCTTTAAAGACTCCAACTGCAGACATAGCTATAAGAGGGACAGATTTTACATGTACTGTTGATGAACTAGGGCGAAGCCTAATAATACTTTTACCAGATGCGAACGGAGATGCCTCAGGAGAAATAGTAGTTTCAACAATGATGGGAAGCGTTACGTTAAATAAGCCGTATGAAGCCACAACTGCGCAGCTTTCATTACAAGAACCCACGAAGCCTGTGATACTTGATTTGTCGCTTGAGTTTATTGACAACATGCTAATAGTAAATCCGCCTAGGGAAGATGAAAGATTTGTTGAGGAATCTATTGACTCTAGCAGAGGCGATTATCTAGATTTTAACGACCTTGATATAGACTTCCTTAACGAAGAGTTTCTTGATGATAGAGATTTGGAATTTACGGAACTTGATATCAACTATCTTGATGTGAACTTTTTGGAAGATTTATTAGATATTCTTGATGACCTAGCCATATCAGAAGAAGAGGATCAATTAGCGCAAGTTGCAACGTCAATCGGTATAACAGGAACGGAAATAGGCCAAGATACAGACACTCAAATAACTACTATCATTACAGGACAAACAGTATCTTTGAGGCGTTCTGTTGGAGGCATAATAAGACTAGACGTTGACGGAAGTAATGCTTATACAATAATATTTATACAAAATGGAATATCGCGAGTAGTTAAAGTTAATGGAGGTAGCGATTCAACGATAACTATAACGCAATCAAACTAATATGAAGACGAGCAGTTGCAAAGCAAAAGGAAGAAGACTACAACAATGGTTCGTGTCAGTCTTGAATGAGCAGTTAGGATTGCCTGATATTGAATCAAGGCCTATGGGTAGCCAAGGCGAAGACATAATGATGGGCAACGAATCCCGTCGTGCGTTCCCGTACTCTATTGAGTGTAAAAACCAAGAAGCAGTCAATATATGGAAGGCTTATGACCAAGCGGAATACAACTCAGGCGATCACGAGCCTATAGTTGTTTTGAAGCGTAACCGCAGCAAACCTCTCGTCCTAGTAGACGCAGAGCATTTCGTGGCTTTGCACAAGAATGAAATATAAGATTGGGTTATGTTTGTTGGTAGTATTATCACTGCCACTTATATTCCAATCAACGCCTACTGAAATACTCAAACTCAAGATATTTGATTCTTTAGTCATTACGCCAGAAGAATCAGGTTATTTTGCAACGCTAAATATAACTGAAGACGATATCACCGCTGAAGGCGGTTACCCTCTAAGTCGCAGTCGCTTAGCCGAGATACACATACAACTCTTACAGCGAGGTGCTATAGGCGTTGGATGGGCACTTAGCTTCCCCCAAGAAGATAGATTCAAAGGCGATGATGACTTCGCTTATGCGTTATCGTTAGCTCCTTCCCTTCTTTCAAGTTTTGAAAACGACAAAGGAGATACACCTAAGACAGTTGGAACCGTAATTCTAGGTGATGAAGTGGGTGGTATTGAGATAGGCGGAGTGATCAGCAACTACTCAAAACTCAGTGATAACGCCATGGAAGGAGTATCTTCGGCGCGTATTGATGTTGATGGCTTAGTACGCAGGATGCCTCTCCTTTACAAAACACAAGATGGTTGGACTCCCGCTTTTGGAACCCAGATATTGAAGTTGCTAACAGGTAGCGATACCTATGTGATTAAGACGAACCCTAATGGTATAGAAGAGGTGAGGGTGAAAGGCCTACCGCCTGTGAAGACTGATTCATATGGCCGAAAGTGGATTTCATGGATAGTTCCACGTGAAACAACCTTAGCGGAAATGAATGTTGAAGGACGCTTCGTTATCGTTGGAGTTACTGCAAAAGGAGTTATGCCACAATTAGCTATACCTAATGGTCAACTTTTGGAACCGCATAAGATACAAGGCGCACTAGCTGAATCAATATTGCTTGAAAATAGCCCTTATATACCTGATTACGCTTTAGCTGTTGAGGTATTGACGTTATTAGCCTCTGTAATCGCCATATGGCTCTTTGTGAACGGATTAGGCATAACATGGGGCATTTCCCTAGCTTTTGTAGTTTTGGTCTCTACAGGCCTCTCAGGAGCTCTCCTGATACGCTCAGGATTATTGATTGATGTCAGTTGGGCTTTAATTTGTCAATTTATTACGGCAGCGGTCGCATTTTACCTTAACTTTAGAGACCAATATAAACTGCGCTTACAAATCAAAAAGCAGTTTGAGCATTATCTTGATCCAAGGCAGGTCAAAAGATTGCAGTCAAATCCAGAAATACTGAGGTTAGGCGGAGAAAAGAAAGAAGCGACCTTCTTGTTCACTGATGTTAGAGGCTTCACTTCGTTGTCTGAAGCGTTACCGCCTGAACAAGTAGTATATATAATGAATCGCGCTCTTACAGCACAAGCTGATGCGGTGATGAAATATGAAGGAACGATAGATAAGTATATCGGTGATGCGATGATGGCGATATTCAATGCGCCATTTGATCAGGAAGACCATGAAACAAGAGCGGTGCTTTGTGCGTGGCAGATAAATGAAAACATGAAAGAACTGAACGAGGAGTTGTCTGAGAAAAACTTGCCTCTGGTTGCAATCGGTATAGGTATAAATACAGGGGAAGCGGTGATAGGTAATATGGGATCAGAAAAAAGGTTTGATTACACAGCTATCGGCGACGCTGTAAATACCGCAGCAAGACTTGAAAGTGCGACTAAAGAACATGGTGCTAGTTTGTTGGTTGGAGAGCGAACTGCCATAAAAAGCAATTATGAGTTACACTATCATAAGGAAATAGAAGTGAAAGGTAAAAGTATAGGACTCAAGACATACACATGGGACTTAAATTGAACTTAATTTTAGGCGGTATGCTAGTTACTGTTACGGCAGTGTGTTGGTTCTACATACAATACCAAGCGAAAGAAATAGCGCAGTTGAAAGCTAACGCAGTCGTTCTGGAAACGGAAATACAGAAACAAAACGAGTCTATAAAGAACCATCTAGCTGAACAAGAGCGTATCAATGGTCAGTTAAATATACTAGAAGAACAAAACCAAGAAGCGCAAAGACAGGTAACGCAACTACGCGACAAGTTTGCAAGACACGATTTAAACAATTTAGCCCTGATGAAACCAGGATTGATAGAAAAAAGAGTTAACGCAGGTACTAAAAAGGTTATGCAAGACCTGATAGAACTCACGAACCCGAGACAATTTGAAGATGAAGCTATTACTAGCAACTAGTTTTTTAATACTCCTCGGTGGGTGTTCTTTGTTGCCTACTTCAACAAAACCAGTAGAAGTCGTCACCATTCAAGAAAAGGCACCGATGTATCACCCACCACTTCCTTTGGAGATGCAACTCACTGATGTTGTATTTGAAATACTAACGCCTGAACTCATGGCGGAATACTTAAAACTAGTTGAAGAAGGAAAGGCTCCTCCTAAACCTTACTACGCGCTGACTACTCAACAGTATCAAAATCTTTCTGTGAATATGGCGGAAATAAAAAGATATACGAACAATATCTTGAGCATAATTGCTTATTATCGCGAATATGACAAAACGGAAGAAAAAGACGAAGATACTGAAAAAAAGTAAATTATCTGTTAGACTCGGGACCAACATAGGAGAATATTATGTTTGATATGATAGTGCAAATCGTTTCAGTAATAACCTCTATTGTTTGTGTTGCAAGTTTTATAGCAGCGATGACGCCTACTCCAAAAGATGATGATCTGTTGGGTAAGCTATATAAGGGAATAGAAATTCTCGCATTGAATATAGGAAAAGCGAAGATGTTACCGCCAAACAACAAAGATGGCTGATCCGTATTACTACAACTGCAATTTAGATAGAGTTGTGGACGGAGATACGATAGACGTTGATATTGATTTAGGCTTCAACGTGGTTCTTTCCAAAAGACGAGTAAGGCTTTTGGGGATAGACACTCCTGAATCTAGAACGCGGGACTTGGCAGAAAAGGCGTTAGGATTAAAAGCTAAAGAGAGGCTAATAGAATTATGTGGCGAAAAGCTACAACTAATGTCACAAGGAACGGACAAGTATGGGCGCGTATTAGGAATACCGCATACGATTGATGGCAAAGATATCTGTCAAATACTTATTGATGAAGGCCATGCAGTTCCTTATTTCGGTGGCAAGAAAACAAAAGTATGGGGGGATTATTAAAATGGTTACGTCAGAAGAAGGAAAATCTTTATTAAAAAAATTTGAGGGATGTGAGCTAGAGGCCTACCAGTGCTCAGCTAACGTCTGGACGATTGGCTATGGCCATACCGCAGATGTAAAAGAAGGCGATCAAATTAATCAGGACGAAGCGGAGCAGCTTCTGAAAGAAGATTTAGTAGAGTTTGAAGGATACGTGAATGACTGGGTGATGGTTCCTCTCAAACAGAATCAATTTGATGCTCTTGTGTGTTGGACATACAATCTTGGAGTCGGCAATCTCAAAAGTTCAACCATGTTGAAAGAACTCAACAATGGTAACTACGATAGAGTGCCTAGTGAAATGGCACGTTGGAACAAAGCTAATGGTGAAGTTCTTGAAGGTCTAGAAAGACGAAGAAAAGCGGAGGGACTACTCTTCAAAGGAGAGGAGTGGTATGAGATTTAATGGCATTGAGCAAGACTCAGAATAAGCGATTAGGAGCGATCTTGTCCGTGATGTTCAAGGAAGAAGTTCCGCGCTGTGCTTTGGAAGAAGTTATTACCGAGGGTTTTGTAAAAGAAGAAAAAGAATCCTTCGCCTTGACTGAAAAAGGCTTAGATGAAAAAAACAGGCTATGTACGTTAGCGGGATTGAATATCAAGTATCAATCAGAGATTACCTCTTCCCAATCCTAAACGGATTGAACTTAGCAATCTGCTTCCTTGCCATAACAAACTTTGGAGCAAGGCGACGGAACATATCTTCCGCAGCCTCTTTTTCCAATCTAGCTTCATTCCACATTTCACGTTCAAGACTGTTCATATTCCACCAACGACTAAAGTTATTTTCATAACTGTCATCTAGATCATATTCAAACATTTCCATCTTCTTCTTGCTGTTGCTCTTCCTCTTGTTGTTTCTGAATCCAAGTGTCGTCTTGGTCTTGTAGTGTCCACCACTCCTCGTTCATTTTGACACTTGCCTTACAACCATTGTAGGCATAGATTCCATTTCTGCAATCTGTTCCTTCAAGCCTTGGTTCTCTTCAAGAGTCAACTTGAAAGCATTTACCATATGAACCAAGTCCATAAATAAAATGTTTATGAACTGATCCTTAGACTGTGAATAATAAAAAGGCATAGTGTCATCATTCATGTTTGATGGCCTACGTCTGTTTTCAACTAAGGCCTGTAAATCCAAAAGTTTATCTACTTCCATTTTTGAACTCCTCTATGAACTCTCCATAGGTTTCATGGTTGCTCTGCAAGATAGCTTGATACTCGTCAAAGTATGGATGGTTATCATCACAGGGCAAACCCATATTATTAATTTCAGCTATACGGACGTCTTTCCAAGACATCTCATGTAACTCCTCTAATTGATCGCAAAGATTATTAACATCTTGCGCATAATCCTTTAGCTTTTCAGCAAACTGCTCAATCTGTTTCAACAACTCGTAAGTAGCCATTACGCTTCCTCCAATTTCCGTTAGGGTATTTCATGGCCTCTTCAAAGATTTCTTTATCTTCTTCAAGGGTTATTTTGTTAAGGGCATCACCTATGGTCATGTCCAGAGTTATGTTGTATTTCCTAAGCATTCTAGGAACTACGGCGTTCCAAAGTTTCATAATCCTCTCCCAATTTTGTCGTAAGTCTTTTCAAGTCGCGATGGCGCGTATCTTTTGACTTTATTAGTTTCCTCATCTAAGAACAAAACCTTTCCGCTCTTGCGGTCAGTACCCATATACTGACCGAAGAACGTGGTTCCTTTTACCCGAAGCCTCACGCAGCCTCCTCTTTCTCTTTGACTAATGAGTCAAGATAGTCAACCGCTTTTTGTGCTTGAGAAAAGGCAGAGGAAAGAGCGTTATCACTTTCGCTGATAATCTCAATCCAATTATTAAGGTATTGTGCGTGGTCGGCACGAACAGTCTTCTCAACTCCTTGAAGTTGACATAAGAAAGCTGAACCAATCTCGGCGACAAGTTCTTCTTTAGCATATTCTTCTGAACCGAACATACTTCCTTTAAGTCTGTCGCAACGAGTTTTGTGGCCAGTCCAATGAGTTAGTTCGTGAAGTAAAGTAGAGTAGTAGTCAACGTCTGAAAAGAACGCTTTGATATGAGGCATACCGATTGTATCGGTTGAAGGTCTGTAGTGCGGTTGATCATGTTCAGTGATTTTTGCACCTGTTTGATTAATGAAAGAATCAATACTCATAACCTCTTCAACAGTAAGTTCTTTAGTAGGATTCTTGACTACGTTAGTAGATTCATAACCTTCAATCTGGTCAGCGTTGAAGACGTTATAGACTTTCCAGAGAAAGTATTTAGGAAGGACGCCAGTAGCGTTGAAAGTTTCAAGTTCAGTTCCTTCTAACCACTCTTTTTTCTTAGGCTTTACTTCGCAAAACACTACGAAAGAAGATTTAGAACCTTTTTTGATTTTGTAACCTTTACCGCTCCATTGCTTGAATGTTCCCCACTCATTAGATGAAAAGCCTTGCATAGCTAACCAAAAGTGGTTCATGCCACGATATGCTTTTTTACTGAGGAAGTTAGTAGGAACGCCGTTCCCAATCCAAGACTTAGTCCAATTAGAGCCTTCAGTTTCCATTAACTGTATAACTCTTTCTCGTATCATTTGAAATGCTTCTGCTTTTTTCATTTTATCTCCTTGCCTTTCGGCTCAATTTATACATTCATTATAATGGCTCTCTAGAGAATGACAACCCATTTCGGAATAAATATATCAAAAAGGTAGGTCATCAAAATCATCATAGTATTCGTAGGACATATACGTTTGCACACGCTTGAGTAGTTCCTCTTCTGTTCCGTATGCTTCAACGAATCTTTTTTTGTAAGGATGGCGAGAGATAGGCTCCTTGTCGCTACCTCTTCTGTGGTGATCAAAACATAGAGGGAGAACCTTGAAATGCGAACCTTTCTTAGTCTTCCCGTCTATGTGGTGAATCTCAGCAGGCACTCTACCTAGGCCTTTCATACGGCAAACAACACAACCGACATCGGCAACCCGCGCCATGTGTTCTTTCTCCGCTACAGTAGGAGTTCTCCCTTTAAGTGCCATACCTCTTTTTCTCCTCACGATAGTTTACCATCTTGGTGCGCCATTCCTCAAAACCTACCTCTAAGGATTTCAGTTGCACCTTGAGTCCCATCAAGATTCCTTTGCATTTACCTATCTCTATACGAGCAGAATAAACGTCTTGAGAGTTCTCGGCGTAAACTTCTTGAGCAGCGACAGTACGGCAACCCTCAGCAGTAGCTTTCAACTTTAGTTGTGCTAATAGTCTTTTGAGGTTTGCCTCCGCAACGAATACGTCATTCTCAGCTTGTTGTAGTTGAGGTGCTAAGTTCCGTATACGGTGCATCCACTGTTCTTTTACCTCGTCCATTAAAATTTAGAGGTAGTAGTTCGTGGTTGCGCATCAGATTGCTCGTCAACAGGAGTAAGTTTTACGCCTGTGTATTCTTTACCGCTATCTGTTACGTTCGCCCAACCACCAAACTTCATAACCTCGTCTTCCCAAGTAATCTTGCCGTATATATCAGGCGACTTAGGAGAACGCTTTTCTTCTGGAGAGTTGTAATGAAGCAGGCCAACAGAAACGGCTAGTTCATATTTCTCTTCGCCTTCCCTGTTCTCAAACTTCAATATAGAGCAGTATTTTGTTTCATCGCCAAATTTGATAGTTCCCTTACGAACTACCTTCACATTTGACTCATGCCACAAGCTACCGCTATTAGGTTTGCTTTGATAATCACTCATAGTTAAGTCCTATTAATTTGTACTCATAACCCTTTCTGTTATGAATACGTCGTTTTTCTACAACCTCAGGCATATTAGGATCAATCCCATATTTAGCGCGGAAAGGAGGTTTCCTTAAATCACGTATCGCAGCGGACAAAGAGGGTTCCCCGTAAAAGCGATCAGTCTTTTCTTTGATCACGTTTTGCAGTTCCCAAAATGTCCACCACTTGCCATCCCTCATACAGAGGAAGACAAAATCATTGATACTATTCGGACGGCTCATCGTCTTGATACAAAGCTATGAGTTTAGCGTAGGCATCAACATCCTTTTTAGCTGACGCTCCCTCTTGTGCTTTTAGTATCTGCTCTTTGTTGATTGTGAATATATCAACTGAGCCATCAGCGTCAGGATCGCCTAAGTAGTTGCGCAGGTGCTTCAAAAATGTTGCGCTATCAGGAGCGAACTCCAAGACGTTACCACTAGCGTTGCGGATGCTGAATCCGTTCTTCAAGTCAGGTGCTTGAGGTTTTGCATTGATGGCGTTATCAACCTCAAAGCTAGAGGCATACTCACCACCACCAAGACCACAGCAAGCTAAAGCACGGCCTATCGCAGACGTAGTGCAGTTTTCTAGGGCAGAGGTTTTATTAACCATACCCATAGACCTGAACTCTTCTGCGCAGTCATTACCTAACTCAATCCATTCGCCATCTTGTTTGACGAGGATGCTTGCCTCAACAACTACTCTTTCAAGGTCGTTGAGTATTACGTTGGTTTTCACTCTACTGTAAGAACCAAAATGTTTACGGAAAATCTGTAACCGCTTATCAACAGTCGTGTAGAACTTTCCTTTGATATTAACCTTATCCTCGTTAGTGAGGTTGGCTATCTCGTTTATGCAAAGATTCAATATATCTTTCATTTTACATACTCCATATGGTCTTCGCGAAACGCTTCTCGTCCTCTCCCCACATCCAAGATGAAGTGTCAGGATAAAAGCATTTAGCTATGACCGATTTGTCATTAGAAATAGATAGAAGATTCATGATCGCCAGAGCGATATCCTCTACCACCTTGATGTGACCATCTATATTGAGAACAGGCATTGAAACAACTTCTTGCTTTTTGGCAGAAGCGACAACGTAGTCCAACATAGCATGATTACTATCTGTTGCTTTAGCATAAACAGAAACCTGTCTAGCATGAGCATCAGATACACTGCTAGGGAGTCTCATAGTAGTCTTGATATCCCTAATAATGTCTCCGTATTGAAGGTCTATATATCCTGTTATCGGCACAGGTATAGAATCAATATTCAATTCAATTTGTTTTTGATACTCATCGGGTTCGCCTAAACGACTATAGAAGTCTATGGCAGTCTCTGTGAAAGAGCCGATAAGTTTTTGTTCGCGACCAAACTTCACATCATCAATTATTTGGTCAGGGTATTCTTTGTGGCAGAAGTGAAGCAGTCGTTGATACTCTATTTCAGCTTCTTTGATGGCCTCTGGTTTTGTCAAAGGCTTTTCTTTGGTTCCCCTTCCGTAAAAATGACCAACTGCATGGTCAACGCAAGTGCCTCGCCACATAGCGGGACCTCCGCCATTACGAAAGCCGTATAGGTATCTCATAATCCAGATACAAGGATCATTGATATAAGCGTTAATAGAACTAGGGGAAAGATGGTCAATGCCGTGATCGGCGAATGGATCATTACTCATTATATACTCCTCATTGTATTGTCATTTGACTAAATAGTACGTTTCAGTATAATTCCATAAAGGAATAAAAACAAGTGAAAGATGACACTACAAGATTACTTGAAAAGTAGGAACCTAACGCAGATGGCTTTTATTCAACAAGTCAACACAGCGACAGGCGAACACATTCCGCAGGGTACTTTAGCTAAGTATGTTTTGGGCGAGCGTATACCTAAGAAACGACAAATGCTTCTGATACATGAAGCGACAGAGGGTGAGGTATCGCCTAATGATTTCTACTTGGAGGAAAAATGAGCTACGAAGTAACTATGATGAAAACCGAAGACCTTATACCTTATGAGGACAATCCTAGAGTAAACGACAAAGCTGTGCAAAAGGTCGTGCAGAGCATAGAGGCTGTTGGGTGGAAGGTGCCTATTATAGTTGATGAAAACCTAATAATACTAGCAGGTCACACAAGGCTCAAAGCAGCGCAGGTTTTAGGCCATGAAGAAGTTCCCGTTCATATTGGCGAAGGCCTAACGAACGAACAAAGAACAGCGTTCAGAATAATGGATAACAAGAGCGCGGATTTTTCAGAGTGGGACAGAGATTTATTAGCGTCAGAGTTCGCTAAATTGACTGATGCAGATTTTGATCTAAAGTTAACAGGGTTTGATCTTGATGAAATAGCCAAGCTAACGCAAGGCGCACTCATGGAGTTTGATGATCCTGAGGTTGACGAGATACTAGATGGTATAGATACCGCAGATGCGATTGACTTGTTAGAAACGAACATAAAACAGTTTTCGCTTTTGTTTGATAAAGACAAGCACGCAGAGTTTTCTGTTTGGGTAGACTATCTAATGTCCGCATACGAAATGACGAATCCCTCGGAAGCTGTTTTCCAAGCTGTGAGGAGCGAGTATGAAAAGTATTCCAACATACAAACTTAAACCTAAATGTTCTTTTGAAGAATCCAGAGAGTATTTTGGTAAATTTGCTACTGATAAAGATTATTCAATTTTAATCAACGATGACTGCGATGCCTATAAAGAGAATGGTGAACCATTGTTCTTCTTTCGTAAGCGCAAGATACCTAGTGAAATATGTCGTGAGGCTTATCATGGCTTCAAAGCAGCAGCGGTTAAAACGGAGAACAGAGGCGCAGCAGCAGGCAGCTTAACTGACACTGAAAAGAGTCATGTTGCAACAAGCAACCTAAGGTACAAGCGGATCAAAAAAGACGGAACGATGTCCAAAACGACCAGAGCAGTTCAGGTCAGTTCAGGTATCGCAGGTTTCTTTGATAGAAATACTAGGCATCCGTACTGCAGGCAGACAAGATATACAGAGTTAGAACGGGAGAAGTATCTGCGCGGTGTTCCTTTCCTACAATATATCAGCGCACTTTTTGAGGACGCGTGCCCTGAAAGGTATGAAGCACAAAAAGAAATGATAGAAAAGACTCATAAGGATTTTGTTATTGGAGGAACAGTTTTCACCACAGTTACTGTCAACAAAAACTTTAGGACTGCATATCATACTGACGCGGGAGATTTGAAGGAAGGGTTAGGCAACTTGGCTGTTTTAAGGGCAGGTAAATATGAAGGCGGGTATACCGTTATGCCACGCTATGACTGTGCTTTTGATTTGGGCAGTGGTGATGTTTGTTTTTTTGATGTTCATGAGTTTCACGGGAATACAGAGATAGTTGCGAAGAGCCCTTACGAGAGAATATCAATAGTTGCGTACTACAGAGAGAATATGAAGTTTTGTGATTCAATGGAAGAAGAACTGAAACGCGCACAACATCGGGTTATTGGAGATAAGCTAAACGCATGAAAGCAGTAGCGATTGGAGGAGTTCCCGCGACAGGAAAATCAACCCTCATGAAGCACATACTGAAAAAAGCGAAGGTTGAAAAGAAGTTCGCGTACGGTTTATTAAGAGGCTATACAGTTGGTGATACTGCGTTCTTAGGCCTATATCCCGCAGGCGATAAGTTTGGCGGTACTGATAAGCTTTCCATGGCGGTACAAAAGGATTACGACAAATTCGTTGATGAACTTAAATACAACATCGTTTTTGAAGGCGATAGACTATTTACCGCACACAATCTTTTAGCCTTGCAAATCACCCATACGGCGCGGATTATCATTCTAAATAATAACGCTATGACGTTAGCGCATAGACACATTGACAGAGAGGACACTCAGAGCGAGAAGTTTCTGAAAGGTCGCACCACGAAAATCAAAAATATAAAGGAAAACGAATATATAACGCATGAGCCTTATGAGTTGACTAACTTGCAAGAAACAGAAGATTTAGCTGATGATATTTTAGGCTTTCTTGACTTGGGTGGTTCTGACTAAATCGTTATATTCATTCTTAAAACAATCAAACATAGTGTCCATCATCACAGGCTGACCTGTTAAGCGGTAGTGGTTCTGCTTAATTTTTGTTACGCCAACATCACTTGGATTCTTTTCTAATAATAGTTCGTCAGGCAAACACTCGTCCCGCATCTGCCAAAAAATATCAAACTCATTTCCCCATTGACTTTCAGCATATTTAATCCTGTCGTGAAACATATCCGCGTAGACGTTGGGATATCTTCTGTCAGGCCTGTGCCATGATTTGTAATTACATAAGGTGCTTTCAAGGGTAAAGTAACTTACGTCCTCGTGGTCAATACGTTCTCTAGCTTCTTCTAGAAGTTTTTCTCCTTCTTCTGTAAGCCATGAAATAGTTTGTTCGTCATAGGTGACCTCATCTTTCCACCAATCAAGGTCATCACGTCCTAAGACTTTGCATATCCCGTTTCTATGAGAGCGCGAACCTTTTATATCATCAAGGTAAAGTTCATCACAATCTACGTTCAGGCCAACTATGCGCAGATACTCAATGTAACTGAACGCAGACAACCGACCAAAAGTTACAAAACATTCGCGAACGTATTTCCAAACTTGGCGATAGTTCTCATATTTGTCATTGGAACGACATAAGTCTTTGAACATATTAGTTTGACTTCCATAAACACGCACAAGCGTTTGATACCTTTCAACGCAAGCAGGGAATCCTGTTTTGCCTAATTTGAAGTACCGCCTATCTAAATCCCAACCACCGCCAACTTTGAACTTTTGGTGAACGCTGTTCCACCAAGTATTAAGTTCGTGAAGGTCTATCTCCATTACGTCAGGGTATCTATTGAATATCAGATTGGTCGTTACGATGTTTTGTGAGCAGCCATTGATGAAAGCCATCCATAACATTTGCTCGTGATTGAGTTGATGATATTTTTCTAGCCATGGGAAAGCGAAGTAGACGCAACCAGGATGTGTCTTGTGTATCAGATGAAACTCATAGAAGCGCATAAACACTTCACGGCGGTATTTAGGCTCACGAAAGTCCATTCCAAACGCTAAGTCTTTTACTGGCGTTTCATTATTGAGTTCGCAGTATGAACCGATCATGATAACAATATGAACCCGTCGGAGTTCCCTTTTACATGAAAGTGCTTTTCTTCAAGGCCGTGTTTGCCTTTCATAGCTAGGCAGTATCCTGTAGCTTTAGCTTTTTCTGATTTGTATCTATAACCTACCTTTATTATTGAATATCCGTGGCGTTTATAAAGCCATTCTGAGAAGGCTTGAAAGTAATCGGTATGATCATGTAGGTCTTGGCCTAATAACGCCTCATATCGCGTTCTATTGATGCTCAGAGGGTATGATACTGAGGTGTCTGTCCAGTAAACATACAAAGGCTCTTGACTGAACACGCTATCATACTGTTTTGACCACGCTTTGCTCATCGTTATAGCTGAACTACTAGGACAATCACATATTCTTAAGTCATGATGATCTATATCCAACATTGCTTGTTTTGCATCTTCGTGAACGGCAATCCAACGATCATCTCCGCTGAGTTGCTCAACACACTCTTCATCTAACTCACCTACTTTGTGGTCAGTAATGTTTAGAGTGTTTTGAAGAATCACGGACATTAATCCAACGCCACCAAAATACTCTCTTACTGATACAGGTTCAGAAACTAGGCCGTCAAAAAGCCAATGTGTCGCCCAACATTTCGCGCCTAGTATATGTTGGTGTTCAGCAAGATAATGAATATAGGAACGCTTATGAACATCTACGCTTGATTCTGCGTTCATTTCAACGCGGATGGGTAGGTCATACTTTAGGCATATTCTCGCTTTCATTAGTATTCGTCCTTGAAGCGATAGTCTTTCCAATTCTCAGCCATCACTTCCTTTACGTGGGGTTTGAACGATCTCTTAGACATATCGTATTCAAACTTCACCTCACCTATTTTACCGTATAGGTCTTGTTCACGTATCTTTCTTGTTATTACTTTTGTCGTGTTGTCCTCAAAATCCCTGTGTACTGTAAGAACTGCATCGGCTTGGTTATGCCAATGAGCAGCACCGCTTATGTCGTAAGCAGTTGGTGGTGCGTATGCTCCATTATCGGATTTAGGTAGCTTTGTAGGGTGAGCAACTACCCAACAAACAATCTCGTATACTCTGGCGAACCTCTTACAAAGAGATATGAAGTCTCGTATATGCTCATCTTCTCTTGTATTACCAGTTCGCTTAGCGTTCACTTCGTTGTAAGGATCAATGACTAGGCCGTTGATTCCATATTTGAAAACGCTTGACTTAGCGATATTCAAAATCATGTCTATATCAGGAACACTATCTCTCGTTTCAATGAAGTAAAAATGATTCTGTATGAACTCTACGGCGTTACTCAGTTCGTCTCTGTCCATACGATTCTCAAAGCCTTCATCAAAAGACTTTTGTTTATACATTTGCACCAAGCGTCTGATGTGCATAGCGGTTGAATGTTCAGGTGAGAAGATTGCGAACTTCCAATCATGGTTGATAGCTAGATTGAGAAGTATTTGATCAAGGAAGATTGACTTACCATGATTCGGTATACCAGTTATCGTATGAAACGTACCCGTCATAATCTTGTAGATTTCATCAAGACCTTTCATTCCAATCTCTATAGGCTTGATGTAGTTACCATCATACAAGTCCATTATCTGTGAGTAATAATCGTTGGCGGTATATAGGCCATCAACAGGGTATGGAGTAGCTTCTGATATCAACTTCCTGAGAGCGTCAACGCCATGCTTCATAAGAACATCGTTGGCGTCCTTACAATCATCAGGCGGTAGAACGTACCAACATATATCTTTACCGAACCTGTGAAGCAGTTCCTTATGCAAAGACTTCCCCGCTTGATCCATGTCAGTAAACAAAATTATCTTCTTAGCTTGTAACGGACAGTTCTCTAATGCTTTGTATCTCGCATCGTTTTTTCTGTACGTGGCTTCTTTAGGTGCGCCGTTAGGTAAGGAAGTAGCATGGAACCCAGTCATGTCTACGCTCAAGACGTCCATTTCACCTTCAACGAATACGACTGTGTTTTGATTATGAACGCGATTGTAATTGTATAAGACTTGTTCGGCGTCCTTTTCCTGACGGAACTTCTTATCAAAGGAGCGGTACTTTATATTGGCAAGGTTGCCGTTCGCCTTAAAGTATTGAAACGCTATCCAACCATTGTCATCAAGAACTATGTTATAGGCATCAACTGTTTCTTTGTTTATGCCTCGCTTAGTGAAGAACTCATATAGGCCGTTCGTGTTTTTTGCTTTAGGTGCTTCGGGTACGGTATATCGTTTAGGCTTGTGAGCAGAGTAGCTTGGTCTGTCGTATTTGAAACAACTACCTTTGAAGCCACAATGATGGCAAAGCCAGACTGTTCCTTCTTCATTGATAGTTACTGATAGAGGATTGTCGCGCGGGTTGTGATTGTGCGGTTGACATTCAGGACATTTAATCTTCTGAGTTCCGTGATCAAATGACCTTAGTTTTATTCCATAATCAATAGGCTCTTTTCGTTCGTTCATTTTATCTCCTTACCCTGCACTAGAGTTCAAGTTATCTTCTTTGATTTCCTTCACACCGATAATGTAACCATGTTCATCAGTTACAAACGCATCAAGCCAACGCTCTTGATTAAGCCAAGTTGAGGCGTGGGGTATGAATCGTTCCTCAGTTTGTTCATTAAGACGTGCAAAGTGTTTAGCACCATGAATGATCTTGTCGTAATGTTTTTCATCAAACTTCAGGAAACTTTTATATGCGTGTTTCTTAGCCACATTCCTTGGATAGTGTTTCCAAAATTCTTGAAATGCGTCGTTATATATTTTTGTATCTTCTTTAGTATTAGTGGGTTCTGGAACCCTCTCCCTCGGGGTTACTGTGACCCTAGGGGTTTCTGCACTACCACCTAGTGTTAGGTGATATCGGTTTGAGGTGTAGCCACCATTTTCAGCTATTCTGTTTTCTATCCTGAGTAAGCCGAGTTGCTCAAACTCTTTGATGGCTTTCTTTACTCCTCCTGAATCTTTCAGGCCTACCATCTTGGCTATGTGCTTGTATGACGGGTAACAGGTTCCTTGCTCATCACAGTAGTTCGCTAAGATAACCAGTATGAATTTCTTTGTTGGGGTTAGTCCCTCAGTTCGTAGTGCTTGGTTTAGGCATTCAATAGACATAATTTCAGTATACCTCCTCTCTATAAAAAGAAAACCCAAAACGGAATATCATGAAACTAACCTCAGTTTCTTTTTCCTCTTTCGGCGTTTGTTATGTGTTACGTTTAGTAATGGTGACAAAGCGTCTATCAGCTTTTGTTCCCAGTAGTTCATGCGGTCTTTACGGCAAGTCATAATCCGTATATGTGTGAATTCTTTGTCCCGTAGGTGTTGGCTCATTCTTTGGTAAGCGTTTACAGACTGACCAACATAAATGACTCGTTGTTCTCGGTAGAGTATATATATGGAAGGACGAGCTAAATCCGTAACGCGAACCATTTTGCGATGTAGTCGCGTGGTTTCTGAGGGCGGAGTGGTGTCAGATAGGTTTTCCTCTAATATCGTTTTCTCACGTCTTCTAGAGTTAGCTATCCTTGGATCTATACACCCAAGACCAGTAGTTCCTGTATTATAGATTAGTAGGCCAGATGCTGACGTTCCTACCGCGACTGTCCCGCTTGTTGTAATGGCATTTGAAGGGCAACCTATAGTCAAAGTTCCTGTAGTAGAATTGCTTAGGAACGTAGTAGTCATTATTTAACTCTGTATTCCTTAACAGTCTCAGTAGTTTGAGGAACATAGTCATAGACTTGTATATCTCCGCGATGACCAGACCAACCGATAAGCATGTCGTCAACATCTTTGATGATCCAACCACCCATACGGCATGATGAAAGGTCTTCGCTAGGAACTTTGTCGTAGGAAGGGTAAAGCTCTTGCGCTTTAGTTAGGAAAGCATTGATTGCTTCATTGTAAGTTAAGTGATTCATTGTATCTCCGTGTCAATTTATATATTCAGTATAATGGTTCTCTATAAAATGACAACCCATTTCGGAATAAAGTTATTTAGAGTCTTGCTTCAACAACCATTCACTCAACAAAGTCAAAGCTGTTTTTTCATGCTCTTGCAAACCTTCAGCAGCACATTTAGCCCACAAAGCATCACACTCTTTTTGAGCGCGTTCCTTCAATTCCTGTGTAGTTGCTGTTTTCATTTTATTTCCTTGTCAAGTTATCAATTTATGAATTCAGTATAACGGTGCTCTGAACAATGACAACCCTTTTTGGAATAAATATTATTGAGTATTCTTCCTTTTTGGTATATTTTAGATTACCATGTGAGAAAATCTGAGAATTTATGAACAAAAAATCCCGCAATGTGAAGCTAACTGATACCCTCAAAACCGCGATGAGGAATGAGTTTGTTCAGGGCATACAAGATGAAAAAGGGTTGGTCAGATACCCTACTCTTGAAGAGTTGCACAAGGTTCATAACGTCGCCAAATCAACGCTTTACAGAACCGCGAACAAAGAGAACTGGAAGTTTGAGAGGGAGAAATATCAACAGGAATTAGTAGCCAAGCTAGACGAACAAGACATAGAGCAAAAGGCTACCGAATCAAAGAAGTTTGATACAACTAGTCTCAATATCGCAAAATCACTAATGGCTACAGTCGGACAAGCCATCAACAAGAACGCCGTTGACATCAACGAAGGCAAGAAAGGATTGATACCTTCACAGATGCACGCTTTAGCAAACACTGCGTTCACCGCACAAAGATTAGCAAAACTCGCATTAGGCGAGATAACCCATAACGTAAATATAAATGCAAATATCCAGCAAGAAGCATTCAGAGAAGCTATGGAACTCCTTGACGAGCTTGAAGCAGCCAAGCGAGATAGCAGCCTTCCAACTACGCACTAAGTGGGGAAGGTCTGCAAGACCGAAGCAACTGAAGCCTACCGATGACCATAATTTGTGGTTGATACTAGCGGGACGCGGATGGGGTAAGACGAGAACAGGCGCACAGGATATCGCAGCTTACGCTCTGACGCACCCTAACGTAGTTTGCGCAGTTGTGGCTCCGACGCATGGTGACTTGCGCAGAGTATGCTTCAACGGACCAAGTGGCCTCATGTCTATTATCCCTGACGATTGCCTCGCAAAGAGCCGAGACTTCAAAGGGTACTCCGCTTCAACCTCTGAGATAAGATTGTTCAACGGCTCAAAGATAGTCGGATATGCAGCGATTGATCCTGACAGGCTCAGGGGACCGCAGTTTCATAGAGCATGGTGCGATGAGTTAGCAGCATGGAGATATCCAGAAGCATTTGACCAGTTGATGTTTGGTTTACGTTTAGGAGATAAACCGCAGGCAGTGATAACTACAACACCGAAACCAACCGCTTTGATAAAAAAGCTAGTTGAACGTGAAGATGTTCATGTTACCAGAGGGAACACTTTTGAGAACGAAGCTAACTTGGCACAGTCTGCCTTGGATATGCTCAAAGAAAGATATGAAGGAACTACGTTAGGCCGTCAAGAGTTATACGCGGAAATCGTTGACAATGTTGAAGGCGCGTTGTGGAACTCAAAGATGATTGATGAAACGAGATTAATTAATGAGGAGAGAGAGCTAACTCAGATTATTGTTGCCATTGATCCCGCAGTTACTGCAAATCCTAACAGCGATGAAACAGGTATAGTAGTTGTCGGAAGAGACGCACAAAATAGGTATTATGTGCTTGAGGATTTATCAGGGAGGTATTCTGCCGATAAATGGGGTAGAATATCAGTCAATGCTTTTTATGATTGGGAGGCAGATAGAATTGTAGCAGAGGTAAATAATGGCGGTGATCTTGTGGAGAGACTTTTAAGAAGTATAGATACAAACATACCATTCCGTTCGGTTCATGCAACCAGAGGTAAGATATTGCGTGCCGAACCCATTTCTGCTTTATACGAACAAAAAAAAGTGCATCATATGGGAACATTCCCAGAACTTGAGTCACAAATGTGCACCTATACGGGAGAGTCAGGCTCTAGTCCAGACAGGCTTGACGCTCTAGTATGGGGTTTATCTGAACTTAGCAGATCAAGAGGAACCGTACAATGGAGGATTAGCTAATGGCAGACAACAGGAACTTTTTTCAACGCTTGTTCAATGTTCAAACTCAAGAACTAAAACAAGTTGGCTCAATGGTTGGATATTTTGGTATAGGAGCAGGTGAAGCCAAGAGATACAAATATGAAGATTTAGCCGAAGAAGGCTACATGAAGAACGCTATCGTTTATAAATGCGTAAACGAAATATCAAAAGGAGCAGCCTCAGTTCCTTTTATGTTGAAAGCGGGAGACAACGTAATAGAAGACCATCCCGCTATAGATTTGCTCAAAAGACCTAACCCGCTCCAATCCTACAACGAATTCTTCAATAGTTTGTTTGGTTACTTGCTACTAAGCGGTAACAACTACACGTTACGTGTGGGACCAGAACGTGGCGTACCATCTGAACTTCACCTAATGCGACCAGATAGAATGGTTATCAAAGGCGGTGGGAGACCTATCCCTGACAGATATGAGTATATACTTAACGGAAGAATACAAGACACTTACTTAGTAGACCAGAACACAGGCGAATCAGAAATCAAACACACAAAGCTGTGGAACCCGCTTGATGATTTTTATGGATGCTCTCCGTTATCTGCAGCAGCAGTAGAGGTTGATCAACACAACTTATCCTCTAAACACAATATCAATCTCTTGAATAATGGAGCGCGTCCGAGTGGTGCTGTTGTTTTCAAACCAAAAGACGATTCAGGCATGCAAGTCAATTTATCTGAATCTCAAAGACAGCAATTACTAACAGACTTAAATAATAGATTCAGCGGTACTCAAAACACTGGAAGGCCGATGTTGCTTGAAGGAGACTTTGATTGGAAAGAGATGGGACTTAGTCCTAAAGACATGGACTTCCTAAACCTTAAGCATATGTCAGCGACAGATATAGCGATGTGCTTTGGAGTACCTAGTCAATTAGTAGGCGTACCTGATGCGCAAACTTATGCAAACGTAGCAGAAGCAAGACTTGCCTTGTATGAAGAAACAATCATACCTTTATTAAGGCTTGTTGAGTCTGACATGAACGAGTGGTTATTCCCTCAGTATGATGAAAGGCTCTCGTTTGAATATGACATTGACAAGATACCCGCGTTAGCTGAGAGAAGAAGAAGGATATATGAAAATATCTCACAAGCGGTACAACATGGGATCATAACTAGAAACGAAGCAAGGGAACAGATTGGTCTTTCACCGATAGAAGGCGGAGATGACATTTATATATCAGCAACTTTATTCCCGCTCGGTAGTGAAGTTCCAGAAGAACCAGATGATCCATTATTAGACGAAGTTGAAGATGAAGAAGAGGAAGAAAAGGCGTTATCTGACATTGACACAGTTCCAACAGATGGAATGGTCACAGAAGCCGAAAGAGGACTCAACTGGAACCGAGAGTTCGGGAGAGGAGGAACAAGAATTGGACTCACAAGAGCAAACCAAATCAAGAACAAAGAAACCCTCTCAATAGATACAATCAAGCGTATGCACAGTTTTTTCTCACGTCACGAAGTTGACAAGCAAGCCGAAGGGTTTAGACAGGGGGAAGACGGATATCCGAGCAACGGAAGGATAGCGTGGGCATTATGGGGTGGCGACGCAGGTCAGTCATGGGCGAGAAAAAAACGGGATCAGATAGAAAGAGAAGAGTCAAAGGCCGAAGATGATTTTGATGAACTTGAGACGCACGTAGAGGCTCCTGAGGACGACAAAGCATTAAGCGGTAAGGTAAAGGAAGGGTTGAAGAACAAGGTCGCTAAACACAATGAAAAGTATGGCGACAAACCCACCAAAAAAGCGACCTTGAGAATGTTGGAGGCCGTCTTTAGGAGAGGAGTGGGTGCTTACAATACAAACCCGCAGTCAGTTAGGCCTTCCGTTAATAGTAGTGACCAGTGGGCGTATGCCAGAGTAAATTCATTCCTTAGTGCGTTGAGGACGGGAAGATTCAGAGGAGGCAAGCATGATCAAGACTTATTTCCAAAAGGTCACCCACTAAGCTCAAAAAAATGAAGTGGCACAGCAACAGCAACAACAAAAGACAAAGACCAAGAAGCAACTTGAAGAATGGGTACGTCAACAGAAACTTAGGTCGCATAATCAATGACGGCTCTTAGGAAGCTGACTCAAAAGGAGTTTCATAGCTTTCGCAGAGGGCGTGTCAGAACGCGCACCGAAATTAGAAGGAACATAGCATTACGCAAAAACCTAGAGAGATTAATTTATAGCAGGCTGTTCAAAGCATTCAGCAAGATAATCAAATCAAGAGCTTACTTGTATGGTGAGTTCATGACGTTTGAACGCTCGTCAACGATTAGAGATTTGAACGAAGAGATGATGCCCGTGTTGGAGGAGTTTTACAGAACTGTTTTTCAGAGGGTATACGCAAGCAACACAGAAACATATGACCTAGGAACAAAACAAGATGATTTAGAAGCGGTTGTATTTGGAAGAAACGTGAATGTTGAAAGGGAGGTGCGAAGATTCTTCAGGGAAAGGCAACTTGTCTTAGCAGGTATATCAGTACGCATCGCAAACAAGATAGATCAGATTATAAAAAAAGGAAGGGCAGACAATCTCACGTTGCAACAAATCGCTAGGAACATCGCGCAATTTGCAATGCCTTTCGCTAGAAGTCGGGCAGCAATGATTGCAAGAACGGAAACTCATAACGCAGCAGGTTATGCAAATCATAGGTATCATTCTACCGTGAAAGATAACCTAGATATTGATATGGTGAAGCGATGGGTTTCAGTTGCAGATGGCCGAACGCGGGACAACCACAGGTTCGCGAATGGTCAGACGCGCAAAATGGAAGAAGATTTTATGATAGGGGGGATGCCGATGGCGCACGTTGGTGATCCTAGAGGCGGTGCAAAAAACACGATAAATTGCAGGTGTGTAATAGTTTACGCAGATCAGCAAGATATTGTGGTAAACTAAGAAATTGGTTATATTGTATTACCAAACCTATTATGAAAAGGGGATGTTATACTATAATATGATTTGGAGACAGAAATATGAGCAGCGATTATTCAGAAACTAATCAAGAGCTAACTGTCTGTAGTAGTGACTACGATTCCGACGAAGATTCTAAACAGAATGAAGTTAAAGAGCAAATAAGACGAGATGTCTTTACAACTGAAGCCGAAGCAAATGCAAGAGCGGAGGAGATCGGTTGCGTTGGTAGTCATTCACACGATGAAGATGGAAATGAAATCTTCATGCCTTGCGAAACCCATGATGAATACGTTGAGCTAGTCGGAAGAGACGTAACGGGTTACAAGCCTAAAAAACCAAACAAAAAAGAAGAGAGCGAAGAGATTGAAAGTGAATATCTAGACGTTCTCTCTGAAATCAAAGCGTACGAGGAAGATGAAGACGACAAACAATATGGTCGTTTTGAAGGGTACGCATCAGTATTTAATAACACCGATCTTGGTAACGATGTCATCAAGACGGGCGCATTCAAAAAATCCCTTCGGGCGCGAGGCGTCAAGGGAATCAAACTTCTTTATCAACATAAGTCAGATATGCCCATAGGCATACTTGAAGATATTAAAGAAGACAATAACGGATTATATGTGAAGGGTAGACTTGCGTTGAAGACAACGGCAGGTCGTGACGCTTATGAACTTCTCAAGATGGGAGCGATTGATGGAATGTCAATCGGGTTCAGAGCAAATCCTGATGAGGTTTCTTACGACAAGCGTTCAAGAAAACGCATGATCGGTGAGGTAGATTTAATGGAAGTATCTCTCGTTACATTTCCGATGAATCCTAGCGCAAGGATTCGTAGTGTGAAAGGCGAGGTTATTTCTATTAGGGAATGGGAAAACGGAATGCGAGACGCTTTCTCTCTTTCTCGTTCAGAAGCAAAAATGGCAGCAAAAGCTGTACATGAAGTATTTATTCAACGAGATGTTGAGCAAAATACTGAATTGGTAGACGCCATTAAACACTTAACTTTAACCTTAAAAAATATCTAATAGGAGGCATTATGTCAGAAGATATTAAATCGGTTATCAGTGAGTTAGGTCAGACGTTTCAAGAGTTCAAGAAAACGAATGACGAGCGCATTGATAAGATTGAAAAAGGCGAAAGTGTGGATGCTTTACTGGAGAGCAAGTTAGAAAACATCAACGCGAAGTTGGACGAACTAGCAGATAGTAAAGAAGCCATACATGAAGCCAAAGAGCAGAGTGCTCAAATCAATGAAAAGGTAGCAAAGATTGAAACTGTTCTTTCAAGACCAGGATCAGGACTTGATGCGAAAAGCATTGACGAGCATACGGCAGCATTTGACAAGTATTGCAGAAAAGGCATTGATAATCTTGATCAAATGGAAAAGAAAGCGTTGACTGTCAGTAATGACAGCACAGGCGGATATTTAGCACCACCTGAGTACGTGAGAGAGTTACTTAAAACAGTAACTGAAATCTCGCCTATTCGTGGCTTAGCTAGAGTTCGTTCTACTGGGCAAAGAAGCATCCAAGTTCCTAAAAGAACAGGACAATTCGCAGCACAGTGGGTCGCTGAAAGCGGTACCAGAAGCGAAACAACTGGTTACACAGTAGGCCTTGAAGAAATCCCTGCGCACGAGCAATACGCTCTGGTGGACATTTCTGAGCAAGACCTAGAAGACACAGTCTTCAACTTAGAAGCAGAAATGCAATCTGAGTTCAGTGAGCAGTTCGCTAAAGCTGAAGGTGCAGCGTTCGTAAGCGGTGATGCTGTTGGTAAGCCAGAAGGTCTATTGACTAACTCTAATGTTAGCTCAGTAAACTCTGGTCATGCGTCAACATTGTTGGCAGACGGACTAATCACTTTAGTACACAGCATTAAGTCTGAGTACGGAAGGAATGGTACGTTTGTATTCAACAGAAGCACATTAGCTGCCATCAGAAAGCTGAAAGATACTGCAGGTCAGTATGTATTTCAGGCCAACATGTCCTTAACTGGCGGAGCCACAGGAACTATCCTTGGTTATCCTTTCGTTGAGGCAACAGATATGCCAGATGTAGGTGCGGGTGCTAAGCCCATCATCTTCGGTGATTTCAACAGGGCATATATGATTGTTGATAGGGTGTCTCTTGCAGTATTGCGTGACCCATTCACTCAAGCTACAACTGGTAATGTTAGATACATTGCTAGACGTAGGGTAGGTGGACAGGTCGTTCAAGCAGAGGCGATAGTTAAACAAAACATCTCAGCGTAAGGGGGACATAATGAAAGATTTAGCAAATAATATTGCAGTGATCCAATCATTGGCTCCTGCTGTGAGAACCGCAGACGCTAATGGTACTGGAGTAGACCTTCAAGGTTTTGAAAGTGCTATGGTGTTGGTTGATATGGGTGCAGAGGGAGATACTCTGTCTACTTCAGTCAAGATTGATTTCAAACTTGAAGAGAGTTCAGACAACAGTACTTTCACCGCAGTTTCATCAAGCACAGCGGTTACAGAAGGAACAGTAGACAGCGACGGCATTTTTGCAACTTTTGATGCAAATGGCGAAGCTCCTGCTGTTGCCACCATCGGTTATGTCGGCGGTGCAAGGTATATCAGAGTTGTTGCAGACCACACAGGTACGCACAGCAATGGTACTCCTTACGGCGTTAGCGTAGTCAAGGGTGCAGCTAGACACAGCAGCGATGCTTAATTGTGTTAACTCAGAGGTCGGGGAGGCAACTCCCCTTCCTCTTTTTTTGAAAAGGAAGGTAAGTTATGGCGTATAAAATTTTAGTACCTAAACCAGCAGCTTCCAATTCACACGGGACGGAGACAAAATTGTATGAAGCGGGTGAAGTGGTTGATGCTAAAGAAGATTGGCAGAAATCAATCATGGACTCGTTCGTAGACAATGGATGGGCGATTGAAACGAAAGACGTTCAATCTGAGAATGTTGTAGAAGAAGGCGAAGTAGAGCCTGTTGAAGAGCCTAAAAGGGCAAGAGACGACAAAGGACACTACAAAGCTGATGACCCTTCAACTCCTGAAGTGAATGAAGCATATGAGGGTGGTAAAGCTCCTAAGAAGAAACGCACTTACAAGAAAAGAACGACTAAGAAAAAAGATTCTTAAGTCAAAGAGTGTTAATATTAGGTATGCAGAAGCATAGGATGGTAGATGCCATGACGACTATAGGAATATGTATTTATGAGCGCAGGCTATCATCATTTTGTAATAGAACAAGGAGCGACATTCGGTCAGACGTTGACCTTAAAAGACTCTTCTGATTCCCTCATCAATTTGACTGGGTACACCTCTGCCGAAATGGATTTGAGGACTGACCCTGAACAATCAAGCACTGTTCTCACTCTCACCACAGGCAACAGCCGAATAGCATTAGGCGGTACTGCGGGTACTGTCACATTAACTCTCACAGCAAGCGAAACAGATGCCTTGACTGCGGGAGACGGATATTACGATTTAGAAATAACAAACTCTGCGGGATTCGTAACTCGGCTACTTGAGGGAACCTACAGCGTCAGGAGGAACGTGTCTAGATGAGCACAGTAAATAGCATAACTGTTTCTGACGTTTCCAATATATCGGTAACGACAGTAGGAACACAAGGTGTTGCGGGACCGAATACAATACTTGGTAGGTCGGTCGCAGACAGCACAGCTTCAACCGCAGGAAGCCTTTTAGTTTATGATCACGGAAATACTCAATGGGTAGATTCGCAATCAACAGCAGCGCAATCCCTGACGGCCAAATTATATAATCTTCAATTCACTACTGGTGGTGCTTCTGTTACAGGAATACTTGATGAAGATAACATGGGTAGTAACAGCAATACTAAACTTGCTACTCAACAATCAATAAAAAGCTATGTTGACGCTCAGAACGCAGCACAGGCCATCAGCTTCCAAGGAGATACTGGCGGTAATCAAAGCGTAACGATCAACTCAGAAGTCATGAACATCCTTGGCGGGACAGGTCTTGACTCAGTAGGTAGTGATGACACGATAACCTTCAACATTGACTCAACAGTTACTACTCTAACTGGAACGCAAACATTAACTAATAAAACGCTTACGAGTCCTGTAATCAACACAGGGGATATCAATAACCCTGATATTGACGGAGGTAGTTTAGTAGGCGCAGCGATTGATAACTCAGTCATTGGGGCGAATACTGCCGTAGCCATCACGGGTACTGTTATCACCGCTACGAGTTTTGTAATAGGTAACGCGACGATCACGGAAGCTGAACTTGAGATACTTGATGGCGCAACTCTAACTACAGCTGAAATAAATCTACTTGACGGGACTACAACAGGAACAGTAGTTGCTTCCAAAGCATTAGCCGTAGACTCAAACAAAGACATAACAGGGTTCAGGAATGTAACTCTAACAGGGGAACTTGACGCAGGAAGCCTTGATGTTTCAGGTGATGCCGATATAGACGGAACGCTTGAAGCCGACGCTATCACGGTCAACGGAACAGCTTTAGCAGAAGTAATACAAGATACCGTAGGCGGTATGATCACAAGCAATACCGAGTCAGGTATAGCTGTCACATACGAAGACTCAGACGGGACGCTTGACTTCAATGTTGACGATTTCACGATTTCTTTAGCAGGGGATTTGTCAGGCTCCGTAACTATTACGGACTTAGCAAGTGCTTCACTTACGGCCACTATAGTAAATAATGCCGTAGCGTTAGGGACTGATACGACAGGAAATTATGTAGCCACTATAACGCAGAGCAACACAGGTATTGATGTTGCAAACTCTGGAAGCGAAACAGCAGCGATAACACTAGGCCTGAACACAGAGCATGTTCAAGATTTAGTTGGAGCGATGTTCAGTAGTAATACTGAAAGTGGTATAGCGGTTACCTACCAAGATTCAGATGGGACAATAGACCTAGATGTTGATGACTTTGACATAACTCTTAGTGGAGATGTTGCAGGTAGCGGGACTATCACTAACTTAGGTGATGTCACCATATCAACGACCATACAGGCTAATTCGGTGGCTCTTGGTACTGATACAACGGGTAACTACGTTGCTACGATTTCCGCAGGAGAAGGAATAGATGTTTCTGGAAGTGGTAGTGAGTCTGCAGGAGTTACTATCAGCGCGGAAGATGCCACCGACTCTAACAAAGGTATCGCCTCATTTGATGCAACAGACTTCACAGTTAGTTCAGGTGATGTAACTGTCAACGCAGAAAGAATCCAAGATATTGTAGGAGCTATGCTTTCCTCAAACACGGAAAGCGGTATATCACTAACGTATCAAGATAGTGACGGAACCATAGATGCGAACGTAGATGATTTCACTATTACTCTCGCGGGTGATCTTGGAGGTTCAGTAACAGTAACAGATTTAGCATCGGGAACGCTGACAGCAACGATACAAGCAAACTCAGTTGCGTTAGGCACAGATACTACAGGGAACTATGTCGCTACGATTGCTGATTCAGGCGATGGCACGATAACAGTTGCCAATAGTGGCTCTGAGTCAGCAGCAGTAACGCTAGACGTTGCAGATGATTCTATAGGCAACAACCACATTAAAAATAATGCTGTTACTTTAGGGACACAAAGTACAGGAAACTACGTTGCAACTATTGCTGGAACGTCAAACGAGATAACTGTTTCAGGCTCAGGCTCAGAGACCGCAGCTGTAACTATCTCGCTACCTGATGATGTAACGATAGGTAACGATTTAACAGTTACTACAGATGCAACAGTAAGCCAAGACCTAACAGTTACGAGAGATATAGCAGTAGGTAGAAACGCCGTAATCACTGGCAACCTAACTGTAAACGGAACAACAACGACAATAAACACAGCGAACCTTGACGTTGAAGATACTACGATAAGGTTTGCAAAGAATGCCTCGTCATTAGCAGCTACGGACGGAGCGGGACTTGAGTTTGGTGGTTCAACAAGCAAGCCTACTATACTTTGGAACAACACGGCA
>Ga0163179_10000462_pt1 | contig 29654 bp, 12 predicted proteins | sample AtlANTMetagenome_FD_109643 | JGI IMG/M metagenome (GOLD analysis project Ga0163179, IMG submission 109643) | Marine eukaryotic phytoplankton communities from the Atlantic Ocean - Atlantic ANT 2 Metagenome | ecosystem: Environmental > Aquatic > Marine > Oceanic | place: North Atlantic Ocean...
GGATGCAATAGAAAATTCTTTAGATACTATTGATAGCAAATACAATAGTATATCTAAAGTGCTAGAAATTCCTATATTTTATGACAGTCCAGAAGTAAAGAGAGTACTCGCAGATCTTCAAGACGCAAGAAACTCTTTGTTGTATGTTGCGAATGCACTGACTAATTCGAATAGTTTGGAGGATGACATACAACAATATGAGCAAATCGACGAAGAAGACTATAAAAGAGACTAGTGATAAAAAAGCTGTCAAAAAGCCTAGAAAAAGAAAAAAGAAGTCTAAAAATTATTATTTTGGACAAGAAGTTCAAGATAAAATTGTAGAATACCAAAGATCAGAGTGTGACATTGAAAGAGAAGCTATATATGAAAAACATATTTCTCCAGCTTTTACAGAACTCACAAAAAGTCTAGTTTCAGTTTACAAATTTAAGTCAGCTAATGAAGACATAGAACACTTAAAAGCTGATTGTATTTCAAATTTATATGAAACAATACATAAATGGAAACCTGAGAAAGGCAAAAAAGCTTTTTCTTATTTTAATGTTGTTGCAAAGAACTTCTTAACAATTCAAAGTAGAAGATTATTAAAAAACTCAAACAGAAACGTTTATCTTGATGATTCTGAGAGGCTTAGTAATAATATAAAATCTGAAATATATGACAAAGAATATGTTGATGGTGACGAACTATTAAGACAGAGTATAGAAAAGTATAATAAGATTATAGAAATAATTGATTACATATCAGATAAAATAAAAGATTCTAATGATATAAAATGTTGTTTTGCAATTAAAAAGCTTTTTACAGAAATAGATTCAATTGAATTTTTTAACAAAAGAGCTATTTTTGTTTACTTAAGAGAAATATCAGGCCTAAATAGCACAGAACTTTCTTCATCACTATCTAGCATTAGAAAAATATACAGAAAATCTGTCGGTCATGATAAAATGTTTAATTTATTTGATATTTAACTAGGAAATAAACATGAAAAATTCAGAACAACTTTTAGAAAAACTCGATAAAAATGAAAAAAAAGAACAACAAATTAAAAACTTTGCTGATATCTTAGATACTCTTGAATCTCTTGAAGATAAGAAAAAAATGCTTTGGAAAGAAATATATGAGCATTCTATAGAAGATAGAGAAAAGGCAAAACTGTTGTTTAATGACGCTTATGTTTCTATGCAAGGCGGCATAAACGAACATATGAATATTGGTGCTATTATGTCAAAGTACCTTGAAAGAATGTGTAGATCAAATGATCAAATCTTAAAACTTGCTGAATTGATTGCAAAAGAAGAAGAAAAAAGCGACAATATAAGCGACGATGACATCTTTAACAAGATAAACAACTAGAGGTTATAATGTTAAAAAAAGCTAAAGTAATATACTATTTAAGTGATGTAAATGATTCTAGTCAAACAAAATTTGTTGAATTATTAAAAGCATCAAAAGTTAAAAACTTATCAAAAGAAGAAGAGTTTTTAAAACATTTGGTTTCTTTTTTTCCACCAGGGACTATTTTTGCTCAAAGCTTTAACATAAATAATGCTGGACAAACTATATGCTTTCCAATGATGTCTTCACATATATCACTGCCTTTAAAGCAAGGAGAATTTTTTTGGTATATGACTGACGACGATTCAAAAACAAAAAGAGAAAACTCAAGTGAAGTATTTCAAAATCATCCTTTGTTTGTTGTTAATGATTACTGGATATCTAGAGTTCACGGATCTTTACTTAGTGAAGACTTAAATTATTCTTACAAAGAAAGAGACTCAATAGTTACTGGAGAAAAAGTATTAAAAGATCCTAAAAAACTTGAAATAAAGATTCCAGACTTTGACAATACAAGAAATATATTTACACCGGGTGCTACTGTTGATCAAAATATAAGCACTAAAGATTTGTATGAAAAAGGTAGAGATACATACTTTGGCGACAAAGCAACACCTAGAATGTTTTCTAAAACAGATGATCTTACTATACAAGGGTCTTATAATACTCTTTTAAATTTTACTTCAACTAATTCTGTATCTTCTCAGAGTAAATCTAGAGAAGGATTAATTGACATAGTGTCAGGAAGACTTTCACTACAAGATTTTACTGTAGAAGAAGACAATATTGTTAAGCTAGGAAAAAGAAAAATAAAAAATGCAATTAGTCTAGAAAACAAAGCAAAAGAAGTTGATTTTAATTTGCATAAAGAAAAATTTTTAGAAATAAATAATACTAGTGGCGGAACAGAAATATTTAAAAATCCAACTTTTTATCTAAATGAAAGTAACGAAACTATTAAAAATACTGAAAGTGTTGTAAATTATAATTCAGATGCGTCTAGAATACTTATTAGTGAATCAATAAATGTAGATAATGACGAATATTATGATATAGACTTTTTAGAAGAATCATATGATTACCCAGAATTTATTGAGGAAGATGATACAAGTATATTAAATATTAAAAAAGGATACTTAAATAATTCTGTAATAAATATAAAAAATGCAAAAGCAAATGCTTTGGTTGCTGAAAGTAAACTTCATTTAGAAGATGATATTGCAGGACCACCATCGACAGTTGCATTACCTACTATACTTATAAAATCTAACAATGTAAGAATTGTTGCTAGAAGAAAACTAGAAAATGATAAGAAATCAATTCCTTCTGGTAATATAAGACTAGTGAAAGAAGACGATAAATTTCTAAATTACTCACATATTTTAATGGAAAATGATGGCAACATATCTATTGAAGGAAGATCTGTGAAAATAGGTAATTTTAGAAAAGAGCTTATGAAAATAAATAATATAAATATTTTACAAGAATTAGAAGAAAATATTGAAAATAGCACTATAAAGATAGAGCATAGTGATCCTTTAATAAAAAATATGCATGGAAATGGTTATGGAGTACTGCTAGGTTATGAAGAAAAACTATCAGAACCTCTTGTTCTTGGAAATACATTAAATGCAGTATTAAGTGAAATTATTAATATCACAAAAGATGCTTTAAATACAGTATCATCTCATGTAAAAAGTAGAGAGGATGAACTCAACAAAGAAATGGAAAAATTAAATAAATGGGTAGTTTCTGTTGCAACTCCAACAGGAATAACAATGATACCACCTATGAATGAATTTTACAAAAGTGATAAAATTGTTAATGACTTAAAACCATATCATGAAAAATTAAATAATATTCAAAATAATTTAACTGATATTTTGAGTAGATTTTCTAAAACTTCATAGTTACTAATATTAAAATAAAAATTAGGTTATAATATATGAGTTCACCACAAGGAAGTACAGCTAGAGAAGAAAGAGCAACAGCAGATAGAATATTTTCAGAAAGAACGATTAAAGAAGTTCCTATAGGCATTAGAACACCATTGACAAAAGGAAACAGTAATTCTGAGTCTTTGTTTAAAATGCACTATAATATAGACGAGCAAATTCTTGACAATTTAAAAAATTTGTTAATGACAAAAAAAGGTGAAAGATTAGGTTTTGAAGATTATGGTACAAATTTATGGAAAATATATAATAGTAATGCAAGCAAAGAAGCAATATATGACTACGCAATGAATGAAATACAAACAGCAGTTAATACATACATACCTTCAGTAGAATTAGCAAATTTTTTTAGCAAAAAAGTAGATTCATTTGAAAAAAAAGACATATTAGAAAATCCTAATGAATATTTCAAAAATGAAAAAGCAAAGAAGTTTTATAGTAGTCAAAATGGCATAGAAGTAATGCCTAGTAAAATATCACTAAACAGCACTGATCCTGATACTGATGAACTATATCAATTGACTATTGAATATAAAGTACCATCAATTAGTACAAAAGATATTTATACTGTTAATATATATTTGAGAACGTCAAAGTAGGATTGAAAATGCAAAATAATAAAATACAAAAATATTTAAAAAATAAAAGTAAAAATCAATTTACTAATAAAACTTATCTAGACTTTAGAGAAGACTTGTTAAACTATGCAAGAGAGTTTTATAGTGATAATATTTTAGATTTTTCTGAGACTAGTCTAGGTGGTCTTTTTTTAGATTTTGCTGCAATTGTTGGAGATTCTCTTGTTTTTTATGCTGAACAACAATTTAACGAATTAGATTACGAAACTGCAACAAATATAAATAACATTAACAAACATTTAAGAAAAGCAAATATAAAAAATAACTCGTCATATCCTTCTTCTGTTGAAATAACTTTTAGTGTTGAAGTAGAAAAAGATATTTCGTCTAGTCAAAAAAGTCCTAAACCTTATTTAAATCATTTGCCTATTATCAAGAAGAACTCAATATTAGAATCTAATAATGGTATACAATTTATTCTCGATGAAGACGTTGATTTTTCTAGTGATTACAAACAAAGGATAGGTGAATTAAACGAAGACGGATCTCCTTACTCTTTAATACTAACGAAAAAAGGATTATGTACATCTGGTTTTTTAACTACAGAATCTATTTCTTTTCCAGAAAATGTTAACGAAGAACATTTTTTATCTTGCAAATTAGAAAATACAAATGTTACTTCTATAATAAGTGTTGTAGATAGTTCATTAAATGAATATAATGAAGTTGCTTATCTAAGTCAAAGTACTGTCTTTTCTAAAATAAAAAACGCAGATTCTGAGTATATTCATATTAAACCTGCACCTTATAGATATGTTATAGAAAGAGATTTTATTTCTGGGGAAATATTTCTAAGATTTGGAAATGGCTCTGGTAAGTCTGTAAAAGATGATCATTTTGCAAACGTATCTGATTTACTTTTACCATTAAAAAATAAAGACACATTTGGTAGAGTTGATTTAGACCCAGGTTTGCTATTAAAGAGTAATTCTTTAGGAGTTTCACCTTCAGGTAAAACAGTAAATATTACATATAAACATGGTGGAGGAATATCACATAATTCTCCAGCAAAAACTATTACTAAGTTTTTTGAAGAACCTAATATTGTTTTTATAAATGATGATTTAGGTCTTTCTGAATCTAAAAAAAATACTATAAAAGAAAGTATTATTATTGTAAACGAAGAGTCTGCAATTGGTGGTGCACCTGCGCCTAGTATCGATGAATTAAAATCATCGATACCTATGGCTATAAGATCTCAATCTAGAATAATAACATATAGTGATTTAATAACAAGAATAATGACTATGCCAAGTAATTTTGGTAAAATAGAAAAAGTAGTTGCTTTAGATAACGCAAATTCAAGTTTCTCAAAAGATTTATATATTACATGTAAAGATTCAGAAGGTTTTTATACTAATGCATCTGATGCTATTAAGTTAAATTTAGTAAAATATATTAACGAATTTAGGCTTATTGGAGATAATTTTAACATATTAGATGTACCTATTTTTAACTTTGGTATTAATGCAGTAATAAAAGTTGCTTCTGAAGTTGATATAGAGACTGTTGTTATTGAAGTTACTACAAGAATTTTTGAAAATTTAAGATTTGATCTATTAGAAATAGGTGAGTCTATTAATGTGAATGAAATAGCAAGAGTAATAAATAATACAGATGGTGTTGTTTCTTTAATGACAAATAAAAAAAATATAGTTGTCAACAAAACAGAAAAAGACAATTGGCATGATTTCGATCTAGATATCACAAGAGAATACTCTAATAATATCGTTGATCCCAATATACATTATGTTGACGGATTTATTCATCCTCCTAAAGGAGGAATTTTTGAAATGAAATATTCTTCTCAAGATATTTTAATTGTAGCTAAATAAGGATATTTATATGATTATAGTACTACCTGCAACAAAAGATACTTACATTACAAATCTAAAGACAACAAATATAGATGCTATTACTTCTAATGTAGGAGTTGCTTCAACTCTTGATCTTTTCAAGCTTTATAATGAAAATAAAGATGCATGTTCTTCGGCAGTTTTGAAGTTTGACGGTGATGGTACAACAATAGCTAACAATGCTGAAGAATTTACGTTAATAGATTCTTTAGGAAATTCAGTTACATTTATAACAAATATTGCTGTTAACACACAAGATGGTAGTGTTGATGTTGCAGGCAAAGTAATATTAGGCTTGTCAGACACAATAGATAATATTGAAGCTGACGTTGATAACGGGAAATCAGGTTATGCAGAAGTTTTTAAAAATGTAATCAATAATGTTTCTGGAAATGCAAATGGTTTGACTTTAGAAATAACTGCTTTTAGTAACTCAAACAATGAATTAATATTAAAACAGAACAATTCTGGAGCTTCTGGTGATACAACTATAACACTTCCTGCTATAGACTATGTTACAATTACAAGTAATTCAAGTGATTCTTTTGCAAGAAAAGAAACTAGTGCAATATTATTAGACTTTGACATTGCAGGTTTCAAGTCAGAATTTATGAATGGAGTAAACTTCGGATCAAGTGCATTTAATAACTTAATAGCTGAAGTCATTTTACACGATGTGTCTACAGGACAAACAAAACCTAGGAATTATACGCTTTCAGCGTTTAATCTTACTAAAGACTTTGAAGAAGGAATAGGAAAAGATACAATACACTTTTCAGATTTAGACGAAGTTGCTAATTTTACAAGATTAAATAGTAATACTACAAATAATTCTTTTAAAATACCTGGGCATGTTTCTTTTATAGACGATACTGCAATATTAGACAAAATAGATGGAGCTCAGACTACTCCTACTTGTTTGATTGAAAAAGGTGATGAAGATGCAATTTTTGACATTACAGACTATTTTAAAGGTCAAGTTGAAAATACACCAAACAATAAAGGCATATTAATTACTTTTGATAGCATAAATATAAATAATGAAAAAACTTATTTTGTTAAAAGATTTGGTTCTAGACACTTGCTAAACAAGAACTTAGTACCAATATTAAAAATAAGTATACCTGATTATGATTTTACTATACCTAAGAGATCGCAATTTTCAAAAAGATTTCTTGATAGTGAAGAAACTTTTTATCTATTTAACAGGAGTAATAGAAGATTAACTAGCTTTAGTAGTCCAGATAATGCAACTTTAAAATTTAGAATTATATCTATCGATAAAAAAACAACTTATGTTAATGATATAGCAACTTCAAATGCAACAAATTATAAAGGAAATAATCTCACAGGTATAAAAAAAGCAACAATTTCTAAAGATCATTTAAGCAGATTTAGTAGTGATATAACAGGAACAAGTAATTTAGAAAAAACAGCTTATAAAAAGAATGTTAAAGATAACTTTTACTTTTTAGACCCAGATAATTTAGATGCAGCTGGCAATGCTGCAGCTCAAAATGACCCTGAAACGCAACCTTTACTAATACAAGATGTTAATAGCAGCGACTTTTTTATCAACAATAAAAAAGGAAAATATGATGAGGATGCAAATGGTGATGAAATAATCGTTGAAGATGATTTAAATCCTGCAGAGCAAGCATTTCCTGTTATTGACAATGTAGTTAGCGCAAGTGTAGTTAATATTAACAATGATTTAATTAAAAATAATAAATTAGAAACATTTATTAATTGGTATTGGGATGATGGTACAGAAGAGTATATTGTATTAGAAGAAAAAGTTACTTTCCATCTATCAGAGAATAGTGATGATCAAACTTATTCAAATTTAGTATCTAGAATTAAGTTTGAAAATACTTCATTAAATGGTGACAATACTATTAACGAAGGACATGTTTACTTTTTAGATACTAGATCTTCATTGGAAGTAGTCAAAGTACCTTTTGACATATTAAGTGAAAACTTAGGTGAAGTAATGTACCAATTAGTTAACGTTGATAATAAAAAAATATTATATGATTATAGTGAATCAACAAAACTTTTTTACGATGGCGAGAAGTATGTTTTTAATTTTTGTTTGCCTGATATTTATAAAAACTTTAGAGTTAAGTTTAATTTTAAAGTAAATAATCAAATAAATGATAACAATTACATCATAAAAAATAAAGAAATATTTAGAGTAGAGTAAAAAATGAATTTAGTTAATAACTCAGAAGAAATATTACAAGATATTTCTAATATTTTTAAAAATATAAATGTAATAGACTTAGATAAACTAAGAGTTGAAGATATATCTTTAATTAATAGAAATATTGATGATTATAATACTTTTTTCACTACACAGCAAGCAACTTTTATTGATTATAGTAAATTTGATAACCACGTGTTTTTTGATAGTGCTGTAAATAAAGTTTCTTATTCTTTTAATAAAATTTTAAATTTTCCTTATGACGTCGATGAATTTAACTATAAACAATACATTAACAAACTCGAAGGATATACGAACTATATTTACAAAGAAAATTATCCTAAAAATATTAGTTACATAAGTCTAGATGGAAACAAAAAAATACTAGTAAAAAATAAAACATCTTCTATTGATAGTGACAATATAGAAGAAAAAATAGGTATTTTATGCCCTAAAGATAGATTTAGTTTTAACTTTTGGTTAAAAATAAACGCTAATGGCTTTGTAAATAATCAAGTTGTTTTTAAATTTTTTAATAGTAATAATAATTCTGGATTTATTTGTTTTATAAGTTTAGATAATAGCAAGTACTACTTGAATTTTTTAATTATAAATAACTCAAACTTTACTACTTCAAAAACAGAAATTATACTAGATGTTTTTCAAAATATTACAATTAACGTAACTAATAAAACAAACAACAATAGAGAAATTAATTTTCTTGTTGATGGAAATAAAGTAGAAAAAATTGACTCACCTTTTATGCTTGAATCAAATAATTTTCATGAATCTTTAGAAGAAATTCAAACTAGTTTCATTATAGGTTGTAGTGAGCTATTATCTTTAAATATAAACGGTGTTCAACATGATTTTGAAAATCTAAATGGATCAATAGATGAGTTTAGATTTTATCATAAAATAAAAAGTATAAAAGAAACTAAAAGAGAGATACATAAAAATATTTTCTCACAAAGAGGTTTAGTTCTTTACTTAAAATTTAATGAACCCGGGGGAGATTATACAAACTCATATGTATGTATTGATTCATCAGGAAACAAGTTACATGGGTTTTTCCTTGATAACGAAGACAATATAATACAAGATACTACTTCTTATAAAATATCAAATAATACACCTTTGAAATTAGAAGATATTAATTTGTCGCCTATCGTTAATAGTAATTTTCCTGAAATTGAATCTTTACGAAGCAACTTGATATCTATTGCAGGAAAATACGATGATAAAAATCCTAATTTAATTTTCAAGTTAATGCCTAAACACTATTTTCTTGAAGCATCAGATCAACAAAAATTGCAAATATTTAGCAATACGAATAGTATTAGTAGTAATTATGCTATTGGTGCAGAGCAAGAAGCTAATACACATTTTGTTAATATAGTTCTAATATGGGCAAGATTTTTCGATCAGTTAAAAATATATATAGATTCAATATCGACTCTTGTTGATATTGACTATGATATCATTAATGAAAAGAAAATACTAGGTATAAAAATTCCTCTTCTTTGCAAACTATATGGCTTAGACTTTAAAGAAATATTTTCTTCTATAACAAAAAGAAAACAAAACAAAGAAGCATTAAGATTTGAAGATATAATAAATGATATTTCAATAAGAAAAATTCAAAATGAAATATGGTATAAGATTTTAATAAATTCCCAAAGTATCTTAAAAGCAAAAGGTACAATAAACGGTATAAATGAATTATTAAGTACAGTAGGTATAAATTACAGTAATAATATTGCAATAAGAGAATATTCTTTAAATAATGATCTTACTAGAAAAGAAAATATATTTGAAGAATCAAGAATAAAACATCTTGGTTTAAACTTTTTAAATCCATATCTTTTAAATACACCAAGTACTTTTGAAAATCAAAGTGGTTTTTCAAATGAAAAACCTTATATAGAAATATTAAATTTAAAAAACTATTCAAGTATTAATCAAAATAATAATGACTTTATATTAGAAGAGAGTCAAGTATTAGAAGGCTTAGGTGAAAATTTTAGTATTGAATTATTTTTTAAGTTAAATAATTTCTTAGATAATAATGAAAATATCAAAGATACACAAAATATTTTAAGAATAGATCATATAAAAAGTCCAGTTGTAAACATTTATTGTACTAGAAAAAATAAAAACTCAAATCTTTTTAATATTGTAGCAAATATAAAGCCTGTAATAAACTCTCATATGTTTAATGTAAGCTTGATTATTGAAAATATCGATTTATTTTCAAGAGAAAATTATATATGTTTGACACAAAGTATCAATGACAATATTATTACTTTTAGTTTAAATGCAAGAAAAGCTAACTCTAATTTAATTGTAGATAAAGTTAAAAATGCAAGTAAATCTATAAACATAGAAAATATACAAAGTTCAGATATTACTTCAAATCAAGATAAACTTAATTTAAGAATAGGTCACTATTATTATGATAACTTTACAAAACAATTGTTTACTATAGATGAAACAGATTTTCAAGGAGAAATACTTAATATTAAAACTTGGAATAAAGAACTATCTTATAATGAGATAGAAAATCATAGCAAAAATATATTGAATGTTAGTGAAAACAATATAAAAAATACAAATTTAATTAATAACTTCTTTGTGAATAGAGAAATCTATGATAGTGATATAATTTCAGATGGATCAATAAGTTATTTTTTAGTAAATAACAACTGTATTTTAAGAAAAAAAGAAGATTCATTAATAAAATCAGTTAACGATTGTAAGTTTTGTATAAAAAGCTCTCAAGATTTAAAAAGTCTTGTTTTTTATAATGAATTTATAGTACAGAATAAGACTTTTAGTTTAGATAATTTTTCTAATTTAAATAGGACTAAGATTGTTAGTTTTAAAGAAGATGAAAATAAAATTACTACAAATAATTTTAATCAGTTTCCCTCTAATTCTTTACCATATGATTATCAAGAAGAATTAGAAAATAGACTGTCAATTGATTTTTCTACTTCTAAGATGTTAAATGATGATATATCAAAACTAATAGTTAATATTGATGAATTTAATGAAACTTTATATAGCAACAATATTTATAATTATAACTATTCTAATATTGAAAAATTAAAATCTGATTACTTTGATAGATTAAGTGATGAAAATTTTATAAATTACAGCTCTTTAGCAAATGTTTTTAGATATCTTGATAATATACTTTCTTCTATTTTGCAAGAAATGATACCTAGTAAAGTAAAGTTTCAAGGCTTTAATTTAGTTTATGAATCTCACATATTAGAAAGACATAAATATCAACATAGAAATAGTGATTCTAGATTGAATATTTATAATAACAACGAATCTTTTAATTTTTCTAGAAAACCTATAAAAAGTTATAGAGATAGTAGTTACAATAGTAACAGGAGTATGTTAGATAATGTCATTGATTAATATAAATAGAAAAATATGTTTTGCTGAAGGTGATGGTGTCTTAAGTTTTATAAAAAATGAAAATTTAGACTTTGCAACTGTTAAAGAGAATTTATCTATTTACAGCAAAAGAAATACATTTGTCAATAATATTGGAGATTGCAGTATATATCCAGGAATCAATTCAAGATTTTGCTATAATGATATTTTAAATAGTGATTTTTATAAAATAAACAGCTTTAGAAATGATTTATATGAAATATCAAGTGCTTTATTGTACATAAAAGAAAGTACAGGATTACAAGATACACAAATAGAAAATGATAGCGAACTAATTATTACTGATTATTTAAATAATGCTATTAGGTTTATTTTTAAAACAGACACAGATATTGTTAATGGCTCAACTGATGTGTATGGTAGTGTTATTATAGGTATAGCAAGTGTTTCTGGTAATCAATATTTACAAAGAATCAATCTTGCAATTAGAAACTATTTAAAAAATAATCCTAGTTTTAACTTTTTTATTGATGTTGACAATAATAATAATGATGTATTAGTATTAAAACAGAAGAAACCAGGAGTACTAGGAAGTATATACGTTGCTGCACCTGAAGGTATTATTGTTGCATCAAATATTTCTGGAAAATTTTCAAATGAAAATTATGAAAATGAATTAGAATACAAACCTTTCAAAGATAATCTTATTATTAAAAAGTCAATTCAGGATAATCCGAAAATTTTCAAAAAGACTTTAGGTATAAATAATCTAGATTATGAAGAGACAATATATTTTGACGACTCTTTGGTTAAATTTAATAATGATTTTTATTTTGAAAGTCCTGATCGTATAAAATGGAACTTTACTTTTAATTCAAAAGCTATTAATTCTTTAAGTACTACAATTAGTCCTATTGAAACTATTAGTATACTAGAGGGTAATATAACTACTGAACAATCTTTATTAGGAATAAAAGGTAATTTAGTATATAGCGGAAAAGATGCTAGAGATAGATCAAATATACAAGTAAACAAAGAAAGAATAATTCCAGATTCAAATTATATTTTTAATACAATAGCTAGCAGTAAAAATGAATATGAAATAGAAGCATTTAATGAAGAAGGATATGATGATTTAGTTGCAATAAGATCTGAGCCTTATCAAGTTAATTATGAATTTCAACGTACTGAAATAAACGGTCAGATTTTTAATAAGCTATTTACTTTAGATACTCCTAGAAATTTAACTGTTTTATCTAATGACATTTTAATATATAATGAAGATAAAATGGATATTTTACCTTTTCATGAAAGAGATAAAGTGAGCAAGAATTATTTAAAACCAGAAGAAGACTTTTTTATAGATAATGAAATATTATCTTTTAAACATTATTCATGTGGTAGAGATATTAACAGTGAATATTCAATACTCCCAGAGTCAATTGCTTATTATGGAGAAATAGAGTAATGTCTAAAAAAAGAATTGTAGGTATAAATGAAACAGTAACGACAACTAAAGCTGAAGGTATTATGGTTTTTGATATTGATCAGTCTGATAATAATTCTGTTCAATTTTTCAATACGGGTGGTTATTCTTTTGTCTTAGAAGATGCTGAAGGTTATAGAGTTCGTTTTTATTATGATAATTCTGGAAGCGGTTTTTTTACAACAGCTACAAGCTTATCAGATTTTCAACCAAGATATCATAATAATGATCCTACTCAATCTTATTATGTTTTTGATAGTGATAATCCATTTTTTGGAGAATCTTCTACAAATCCTTTTGGGTTTACAGATCCATACTGGCAAGGTACTCCTGTAAGAATTAATAGACAAGATTTAAACACTGGTCAGACTTTGACAGTAAATTATATGAATTATTACCCAGATCAGTATAAAGTTATATTAGAGGAACTAGTTAAAAGAACTGTAACAGCAATTAATTATGCTGATGAAGTAAAAATATCTGCTAGCTATACAATGGAAAAAGAAGGTTTTAGAGGTGTTATTACGCTAAAGCAAACAATTGCAGGTCCAGAAGGAAATACTATAATCGATAGAGGTCAAGGTAGTTCTATAGCAGAACAGAACTTTTATGGAATTCTTACAGAAGACATTAAAACAACAAATTTTACTGGAGGTACTGTTAGTGCTCCTACATATGAAAATGTTTTTAGCGAAAGATCTGGAAGTTTATCGAATGCTATAAAAAAAGAAATAAATAGAAAATCATTTTTACCTGGTATTTTACCAAGCAATAAAATTACAACAGGAAAGAAGTTAACAAGAGAAAATGTATTCTTTGATGACACTTTAACATGTATTTTTGAAAATAAAGATAATATCAATACAATTTTTGGACTTCCAATAACAGAAGCGACTATAAACGGAAAAGAAGAACTATTTTTTACATATAGTAACATAGACGAAAGTCATATCTATGATTCTTCTATAGATAAGTTTAAAAATGAGCAGCTTCTCTTAAGAAATTCTGGAATTTATAGTAAACCTAATAAATTAAATTTTGAAGCATTTATAAAACCTGATGTTGTTGATCAAAGTGAAGAAAATAAGTTAATTAGAAAAATAATGGGTAAAGATTCTCTAGATAGATTTGTTGATCAAAAGAGAGTTGTAGAAGAATATACGCCTTATGAAGAAAATTTTGGTAAATTTACAGGAGAAGGATCTGATTTTGAAACTTTTAATATAGATAATGATCCTAATTACAATATTAAAAACAGAAAGCAAATAAAAATATCTCTTGATTTTTCAGGTGAAAAAAACAAAAACGCTTATCTAGTCAATACTGCAATTGCTTATAATGATGTAGCTCCACCGGCTCTACTAGATGACAATATTCATTATACAGATCAAATTAACTTTTTGAAGGGCAACAAAAAAGCTGTAAGTTCAAAAAGCTTTCCGACAGCATACTGGAATTTTAACGACAATAGATGGGAATACTTAGATGCAAAGTCTATAAATACAGCACAAGATGGTTTTGTAAGTTCTAATGGTAATGAAAACTTTATATTTCCTGCTAATATTAGATATAAACAAATTTTAGAAATTGCAAATGCAGATCCACTTGTAATCGGCTATAACTTCTTAGATAATGTTAAAAATAATTTATTAAATAGGCCTATATGCTTTTCTCCATCTTTTAGACCTAATTTAAGTAACAATAGTGGGGCTTTGCAATCACATAACGAATCTTTTCTTATGCAACCTACAACTTCTCATGGTTTTCCACAGAAATATAACTGGCAGCCTCATGAAAATCATGTGCTTAAAATGTCTGATTATATTGACGAAAATTTTATTGCTGAAAAGATAATAATTAAAGGCAAGATTTCTGCTAATTTTGAAAAACCTTTAAAATATGGTAATTATGGTAGTAATGCATATAGTTTTTATAACTTTGAATCAGACTATCCTTTAAAACAATTAAGAAATAAATACGCTGAAAGTATTGATACTTTAGGTTTTAATTTTTTCATATTGAATCAAAGAAAAAATGCTGATATTATTAATAAAAGCCAAACTATTCCTCATTCGTCTTTTTATGTTGACGCTGATTTAGCATGGGGAGGAATGTATACTTCATTACCTACAGCTTGGTATTCAGATGATTACTTTTTAAGAACAGGTTTGTATTCAGAACATGCTTTTTATAATAACAACGAAATTAACTCAAGTTTCAGTGATGGATTTGTTTATGAATTTGCAAATAAAAATTTAGATTTTTATAAAATAGATAGTTCAGCTACGAACAAAATCTATATAAAACAAAATAAAAACATGTTTTATTATTTAGATGAAACTGATACATTGGCATCATCTTCTAATAGACATACTCAATTTGTGTTTAGAGATATAGAAAACTGGAATGAAAACAACTACAATAATGATGTAATATCAGATACAGCATTTGATAGTCAAAATAGCATTAATATTTTTGACATTAATAGTTCTTACGCTGACGGTGTTGAACAAAGAGATGTTTCAAGAGAATTAGTTACTTTTTCAAATCTATTGTTTGTAAATACTGTGAATGATAGTTACTCTAGTCAAACAATAGAAAATTGGTATAGCGGATATAAAAAATATAACAATATTGATAAAATATTGTTTACAGATAGTAATTCTGTTTCAGAAAAGTCTTTTACTATTAATTCTAATCTTAAAAACTATAATAAGTCAAACTATATTGATGAATCAAGCTATATTTTAATTAGTAACAAAACAAATGATACTTTGATTGAAACTGGAAGTTTATCATCTTTTGAAGCTTCTTTAGCTTTTGAAGCTAATATTTTTAGTGATAGTTTTTCTAATTTTGCTAGTGCATTAGATAATAAATATTTTGAGCTTGAACTTGAAACATCAAAATTAATATTTATATTTAAAAATAATACTAGTAATCCTGAAATTGTTTATAAAGAATCCAATAACAAAGGTGAAGGTCAAAATGTTATCAATATAAATTATTTAAGTAATAGCTGGTCAGATAGTTCAGATATTTCTCTTGATCTTGATCGAGCTTTTTTTAATTTCAATAATTTTTTATCACAACTTTCAATAAATGTTTTTAATGATACTGTTTTAAGTGATTTGTTAATATTTGCAAATCAGGATAGTGGTAGTAATATTTTCAGTGAAATGAAAATTCAATCTACATTAAATGACAAAAGCTTAGATTCAAAATTAATTAATATAAAATTTATAGGTAAAGACAATGACGAAAACGTAATACCTCAAAAAGAAACAACAAATTTTTCTGGTAACATTTCTTTATCAATTGCAAATTCAATAGCAAACGTACCTGATACTTTAGATATTGAGATATTAGAAAATAATGTAAATATTCTAGAAGGTTTTTCAAAAGGTTCTGAAAACTTAATAGGTGTTAGTTCTGAAAGAATAATTAATAAAAAACTAACAGGAGATAAAAAGCTTAGTAGTGCAAACAATGAAATCGATTATAATTATTACTCTGATTACCATAAAGATTCAATAGTAAATACAGAATATTTAATAAAACCAGAAGATGAGTTTATATTTGGAATAAATTCTTACGGTAATGGAGATTTAATAACTTCTATGGTTGAACTACACGATAACTTAGATATTATAATTATCGGAAGAACTCAAAGAGATTACAATAAACAAAAGACTTCAGAATCAAAGTCAATAAGAAAAGTTTTAGATTCATCAAAAGAAAGAAAGACAAACATAGAAGGTTCTTATTTAACTAAAAATAATTATTTTAGTAATAAATTCAATATAAAAGATTTTAAAGCAAATAAAAGATTAATTGGAAGTTCTTCTTCTAATAAGTTTGGAACTTGGGGTGGCTTTATAAATTTAGAAGAAGTAGATAAATCATTGCAGATAGATAAACTAAGCAGAACAAGAACATTTAAAAAATATTTTTATGATTCTATTTTACCTAACTTTGTAGACGTATTTATTAATATAAACTCTAAAGGATATAAATTTAACCCTATTGAACAAAATATTATTAATTTTATCATAGATGACAATATTGAAAGTGATAATATCACTACTAATGATACAAGTAAAAGTAAAATTTTGTTCAAGTCTGACTGGTTGAATAAATTTATATTCAATGATTCAGAAAGTTTCGCAGAGTATAGAAATATAAACAATACTATAAATTCATCTATTACAAGAACACTTGGAAGTCAAATACAAAAATCTACAGAAATAAACGTTAATATTAATGAAAATTCTTACAATTTGACAAACATATCAGGTAGTTCTATAGGTGAATATTCGTTACCTTATACAGAGCTTGCTCATGGAGACAACTATAGTAATGATTCTAGACTACCTTTGAAAATACAGAATAATAGCAAATATAACTTTATTAAAAACAATAAGAATATAGTAATAGATAGCAGCAAATTAGATAATTTTCAGGTAAATTTTTCAATTCAAAAACCTATAGGGTTTCAAAAATGGATTTTAGTAATACACGACTCTCAAAATATTTTAAGAAATAATAATTGGCCAATATATTTGAAAGCTAGAGATTATATTGAACAAAATAATGAGGATTTTGAAAAGATTAAGGCTACTGTTGGTAGTACAACATATAATCATATAGTTTCTAAAAGATCTATTCCTTTAACACTTCATGATTTGAAACCATATTCTTTACCTAACGGTGATACTTATTATTTATTTAAATCATTTAGCAAAAACTTTAAAGTATATTTTGAAACAGAAGAAATTGAAACAGATTCAGGAGATCAAGGAGTTATTTTAGATAATATAAATACATATCAAGATTATTTTTACCCGAATAAAAATAGATATTATACAGAGCTTGAATATTGGGAAGTAGCTGAGATAATAAAAAGTTTTTCTGATGACATGGATAGACCTGAAAATTATGGAGACTCGTCTTCTGGCTTTCCTTATAACGAAAATGTTTATACACAGTATAGTGATTTTGCTCAAACAAATTTAAGACCTACAGCAAATGTTTCAAAATTATTATATGATGTAGTAACAAATAATCCAAGTAATTTTTTTGCTAAAATTTATGATTTGGGTGAACAAATAGGTGATAGCGGAAGTACTTTTTTTACTCCCGATATTAATAATATTTGTAATGTATCAATATCAAGATATAAGTTGACAAATGCAAAATCTATCGATAGACCTGTTTTAGAAAATTATTTACAAGACAGATATAAGTTTGATGAAAAAGAATCGATTATCAATACAATTCAAACTTATATTGACAAAAAGTATTTAGAAGATGAAGCAGATAAATTAAAAAGCGTAGAATTAGAATTTGATCAATTAAATACTCTTAATCAAGATCTTTTATTAAATGAAAAAATATATGAAACTGACGTATATTATCTTTCTCCAATTGAATCTAGCGAAAATCCTGGAGAAATGATTGATAGCGGTAATATGATTAAAACTAATACTAAAGCTATATTTAAGTATATAGAGGATGAAAACGGTTTACTATTTCCTTATATAGATTTACTTTCGATGAAGACAAAAAGCTCTTTATTAAATACAAGATTTAACAAAAAAGATAGCAGTATATTCCTACCAGAAAAAGGAAAAATAAGAATATATGAACAAACTTTGCTTGACATACATAATGAAACAAATATCATAGTAAATAGTGACATTCCTTATTTTGATATTAATTTAAATAAAAACGACAGCAACGGAATTCCTTTTAATTCATTAAAAATTACTGAAGATGAATTGAATATTCCGACAAGTCCTAACAATAATGATGAATTTATTTATAGTCAAAAAAATGGAAGTAAGTTATTTACAATCAAAGCAAATAACTATCTAAGTGAAAATAGTAATATGTTTAATGCATCTTTATTTTTTGAAGACAATTATGAAGAATGGGGAAGTTTTGATGATAGAGATAGAAATATAAATAATTTTATTTATACTTTTGGAAAAAGACATGACAAATTACCATTAAAAAGTTGTGAAGGCTTCAAGTTCGGTGTTTTTAATGGTCATAAAACTTCAAAAAGTTATAAGTTTAATGCTTATGGATATGGTCAGTTTGCAGATTTCATATCTTATTCAACTAATGCTGCTTATATTAGAGAAAATTCAACAACAAGACAACAAATAATTGAATATCCTGTTGAAAAAGTTTTTGTTGATACATTTTATAATGTAGTAGAAACTAGTCCTAATACTTACAATAAAGATATTTATTCAAGATATAGATACCCATACATTGAGAATGATGATAACGAGCTATCTCAATTACATGTTAATAATCCACTTTATAATAGTTATTATGCATTTTAAAAAAATCTTTAGAAAGAAAAATAATGGCAGGCATTATAGATAAAAAATCTAGAATAATTGATTATAGCTTAACAGAGAACGGTAGATCTCAAATACAATCTGGTGATTTAAGATTTGTTTTTGCTTCTGTAAGTGATAAGTCTATTTTATATGAAAAAGATTTTGAAAAATCAAAGTTGCATACAGAAGATATTGTTAATTCTAACAATTATATTCCTTTTGAAGTAGATACTAAAACTTTTGGCAATATTAATAAGGAATTTGATCTAGATAGAACTTTTACTGTTTCTAATAGTGATTTATTAAATACTGTTAAAAGTGAAAACAGCCAATATTCTGATATAACGTTTAATGATGCGTCAAACATATTTTTAGAAAAAACTTTCATAGGATCTTCTTTAAATAATCTTAAACTTATTTCTGAAAAAACTTATTTAACTTCTAGCGGATTATCTTTTGTTAATGAAGAATCACTTGGTAATGATTTTAATTTTAAAAATAGAAATTTTATTGCAAGATACCCTACTATAAAAAAATTAATACCAAGATCTAAAGATATGCATACAATAGCTTTAGATAAAAGATTTGAAAATAAAAACAATTTTATGAAACTTATACCTGAAGATATTGACGGTAACAAGATATACACAGAAGCACAATTTGAAAGAGACGAAGCTGATTATAAAGAAGTAAATATAGAATCTATATATAAAACTATAAATATTCCGATTAATTACGATTATATAAAAAACAGAAATGATTTAATAGTAAGTGTAATAAAAGAAATAGAAAAAAACAAAGACATTCAAAAAAGAGAATACAAAGTAATTAAATCATCTGAAAATGATAATTTCATATTTAATATTTATGAGACTGATCAGCTTTTAGACTCAATAGAGAAGCTATCTATTATTGATATTGGAACAGTATTTGATAATATTACTTCAAAAAGCAAGAAAGTATATTTAGCTGGAAAAATAATAAATACAAAAGAAAGTTCTGATGATCTTGAAAAAATATACAATTTTAACGAAGGTGAAATTTTAAAAAATACAAACAACACTAATTTTGCAATATCAGCTTATTATTCTTTCGTATGTTTATTTACTATTGTTTTAGAGTAAAGAAGTAAAAATGAAAAATAAAAATGTAATTAAAAAAATATTATTTGAAGGCGAACATCAAATATCAGCAATGCTGCCTAGAGACTTATCTCCCGAAAGAGAAAGAGATACTTTTGTTTATAAAATACCTGTAATTCTAAATAAAACTTATTTTTTAAAAAATGAAAATCAAAGACCTTTAGATTATTTTAAAATTATATTCTATAATCAATCAGATTTTTCAAATGATTTTGAAAGCAAGTTTTATAGCAAAACCTTAGATTATAAAAAACACGACATCAGCAGTGAAATTAATAATTCATATTTTTTTGATGAAAGTATAAAAAATATATCAAAAGGTTTCTATCAAGACGGAAATATTAAAAATCAACATTATACAATAAATTTTAAAAACAATAATATTGTCGATGAAGATTTATACGTATATAATATAACTTTAACAAATGAAATATCTAAGTCAATAATCTATAAAAAATATACATGTATGAGAATTTTTGCTATAAAAGATAATAGCATAGTTGATGATACTGATTTTATAATTTTTGAAAATGAAATGTTTCTAGAGAATGTATTTAATTTAAAAAAAATATATGATTTGCAGTATTTTATAGATCAGGTGTATTTTGAAGACTTTGCTAAAAGTTTAAATATTACAATTCCAGCCAATCCTTTTTATCACCCAGATAGATATGCTAGAAATTCTATAAGAATCCTAAAAAGTCAACAGTTTGATGTATCTATGGCAACTGGAAGTATTAACATAAATGTAGATTTTTTAAGCTCAGAACCTATAGAGTCAGTTTCTGAAAGTATGAATATTTCTACTTTTATTGATAACAGTTTAGTTGAAGTTACAAATTTAAATTTTTTTAAAAATATAGTAAAGCTTTATCTTACAGGATTAGATATTTTTGTATTTAAAGTTCAATGTGTTTTTTCAATAAACAGTGAACTTGATAGTGATAGTCAAAGTAATATAGCAATACAACGAATTTTTGAAAATCAAGTCTTTTTTAACAGAAATGATGGATTTATAACTAGTATATTACAAATGTATAAAAATGAGTATTTAACTAGTCTTTACAATAATTTTGGATTTAACATATCAACTTCAGCTACTAGTAATCATATTGAAGTTATCTTAAAAGCGGATAATATTACGTTAGAAAATCAACTTTTGTCATTTTTTAAAATTAAATCTATAAAAAACAATAATACAGAATACTTTGATAGTGAATTATATTCAAGTCCTAATTTTACTATTAACGATAAAATTAATTTTATGGATTTAAACATGCAAGACTTAATGAGCAATCAAAATCAAGCTTTTAAGTTTTATATTCCTAATAATTCTGTTAATATTTTTTCAAAAATAAAAATTACAATACAACATGATGAATATTTTGATCTTGGAGTTTTAGAATCAGATGTTATTATTATAAATCCAGACTACGAAAATCTATTTAATAAATTAAACAATAGACTTTTAAGCTCAATTGAAATATACTCAAATGGATTAAATAAAAACGCATCATCTGAAGATTGTTTTACTACATATTCAAAAATAAAAATAAAAAATCTAAGAAGAAGATTTGGTGATATAGCTTATAATTTTGGATATTTTAATCAGCAAGACTCACAAAATACTCAATCAACTTCTGATATTTTGGAATTTTTTAAAAGTTCAGTATTTTCATTTGAGTTAGAAGAAAAAATTCAAAATATCGGTAATTGTAGTTTTAAAAAACATAATTACTTTTTTGGTAATCAAATAATAAAAAATGATTCAATTGAAAATGATTCAATTGAAATTGATAGATCTTTTTTGCTAGATTACTTAAAAATTAATATTAGTTCAATTTTTAAAAATTCTATAATTAATAGCACTTCTTCTTATAATACAGTCAAAGCAATAAGTAGTATCGGAAAAGACTTTGCGTATATTAGTAATAATCAAAATCCTGTAGATGTATTTAGTTTTCTAGTAGATGATAAATTTTTCTTAATAAAAAAAATAAGAATAAAAGTTATTCCTATACCAAAATTAATAAAGATTTACCAGTCTCAAGCTGATCTTGATGAGAACTTAAACCTAGTATTTCCTTCAAATGTATCTGATGATATTAAAAACTCAATCAATTTAAACTTTGTTGATCTTTTTTATGATAAAAATTCTTCATTAAACTGGAATAGATTTTTAAATTTTAAAACTTTGTTTTTTAAAAAAAATAGTAGTGATAGATTAAATAGCTTAATAAGTACAGCAGTATATTTATCACCTATTTGGGATTATTTATCATCGAAAATTTATATAAAAGATTCAAACGTATTTACTAATGTTCAAAGCTTTACTAATAAAGATTTACAGGAAACAGCGCAAGAAGATTCTTTGAGCAATATTAATAAAAATAGCGGAATAATAAGAATATTAGCTAAGAATCACTTCCAAGACTCAAACAATAAATATTTTAACTTTCAAATAAACAATGATAATTTAATAAAAATTGTAAATACTGGAATGCTCATAAATTTTAAAAACATGGATAACGAGCTTAAAAATCCTAAATACATAGAGATTTTAAAGACAAACGAAAACAGAGAAGATAGAATTGATATAGATTTAACAGGATTGAAAAACTATTTTGATATACGAGAAATAACAGGAATGAAATTTTTTGCTAAATTATCTATACATCCTTTATTAATGAACGAATCAAATACAGCAGCAACTGATGTAGTTAGCGCTGACTTTATTAATACAAATTTAGAAAGTAACAATGATTTTTATTTGACACAAAACAACAGTTATATGTCTAGAGGTTTAAAAAGCTACTTTTTTGAGTATAATAACCCAGTAAATAATTTTAATTCTACAATAGAAGAAGCTGACAATTCTTTGATTCTTTCTTTGCGTTTAGGCAAAAATAGAAAAAAAATTACATCTACAACTTTTAGAGAGCTTTTAGATTTTTCTATAAACAATAATATGCAAATTTTAAAAGATTTTTATTTGAGATTAGGTTTTTCTTTTGAAATAAACAATAATTATTTCTATGCTAATATTTACAAAGTAATAAACAGAAATAATTTTAATGATTCTTTAATTGAAATCAATAGAGTTGAAAGTATAATAGAAATATGATAAAAAGTGATTTAGAAATTATTAACAGAGCTTTGAAAAGCGAAGAGTTTGGATTGCCTAAAAAACAATTACTAAACAATACTATTAAGATTAATTCTAATAGAAACTTAAATATTGCAAGTAGTGAAGAAATATGTAACTATAAACTTAATTGTTATTCTAATATGTTTGACAACTTTGAAATATTTTTCAATTCAATATTTAATGTATCTAGCTCAAAAGAAAAAATATTTGATGATATAAAATTAACTTCTAGAAAAAAGATAAATTTTCAAAATGAAGTAGATATATCAATAACAGAAATTTTAGAATTCTATAAAAAAAACAGCTTTAAAGAAGAGATATTTAAAACACATATATTAAAAAAACAAAGTGTTAACTTTGGAAAAATTACAAACTTTTTATTTAATAAAATTTTCAATGAAGAATCATTAAATGTTTATTCTGAAAATCGGCTAATTGCACAAAAGCAAGAAACATATTTTGAAATTTTCAATCAAGATTTGATGTCTTTTGCAAATTTTAAAAATTATTTACTTATAAATGCTGATGATGTATATGATGAAACAAATAAACTCTCTAATCTAAATGATGTAAATGTCAATACTTACATTTGTCAAAACTTTATCAACTTAACTAGAAGCTTATTTACTTTATATCCAGGCACTTTACATGGAGTTGTTACTAAGAGAACAGTTGATATTGCTGATACTTCTAAAAATTTAATATGTATAACTTCAGAAGATAGTGAATTAAAATTTTTTGATTATGTTAATACAGAAAGTTTAATATTTGACTATAAAGGCTTTTTTAATAATGAATATGTTGAATGGCAAAATAATAGACAAACATTTGAAAGAGTAGATGGAGAAACACTTAATACTTCTCAGCAAGTGCCAGTTGAAATTGAAAATGATGTACAAACATACAATTTAGGTGGTGTAAGTTATAATTATGTCACGGGCACAATTGAACCTAATAATCCATCTAATTTAGAAATTGAATCTAATGTATCTAATTTAGAAACAAATCAATATATATTCAGACAAAAACAATTGAATATATCACCAGAAACTTATGGAATTCTAGATAGATCATTAAACGTAAATAACCGAAGATATTTACCAGTTCCTAATGAATTTTACAAAGACGGTGCTGTTATAGATAAAGATGATGGTTCTTTGAGAGGAAGAACAAGTAATACTGATGATATTCCGTACAAGCCAATTGTTGAAAACATAATAAAAACAATAACTGATGTATATAATAGTGATCTTGGAAGCTTGTTACATCTTAATTCTTCATTTTTAAAAAAATGGATATTTCATCAAACATTACATGACATAAATGGTTTTTCTTCAGACGTTGTATTTAGAACAAACAATCTATTTCAATCAATTAGCTTTGATGCTATAACTAATAAGTCTATAAATAATTATAGACATGCGCCTCCAGGATTTCAAGGAGAAAGATTAAATAGTTCAAATATTTTAAATTATACTAGTATTTTAAATGTTAGTAGTGAAGAGGAATACAATGAAAATTTAGAGAACTTATTATATACACAATTAAGGAGCAGGTATAGAAACATAAGAGATAATTTTAACTATACAGTTTCTCTTGATTATTTAAATATGAATATAGAAAGAAGTATGTCTATGATATACTATAAAAGAAAACCTATATTTGAAGTATATAAAATAAATGACTATGATTTTAATAACTATAATTATTATGATGATATTAGCCAATCAAGTAATAATGATTATAGTATTTTTGACAAAGATATAATAAATACAAGAATAAGATGCAACTATCTTTCGTTGAAAACAGATAACATTGTTAAAAAAGCAAAAATGCTTTCATTTAAAAACTTAGATATAAATTTAGACATTTTTAAAGAAATAGCTACTTCTATATCTAGAAAATCTACTAAAAATCTTATGATATCTTATTCGAATGATGCAGAAAGTAATATTGTTTTAGCTGATGCAGAAAGTAAATTATTTAATCTGATTTTTACAAAAGACGAGGATAAAGAAGATAAGTTTTATTCTAACTTTAGTATTACTCATAATGAAAAAGGATTATCTACATTTTCAAATTATTTAGAACTTAATAAAAATAATATTGAAACAAATTCTGAAGTTGAAGATAATTCTGATTTACTAAATAGTATATTAAAAAATAATTACAGAGGTAAATTTTTCAAAACTTCTTCTTCTTTATTGAAAAATATTGTTGAGGACGTAATAAAAGAAGCATTTGTTAAATCTGAACTTGACAATTATTTTGAAATAGCTAGATGTCAATATTTATATTTATATTATATTAAGAATGCAGCATCAGGAGAAAGTGAAAAAAATAGCTATAGTACTATTGCAAAAAGATTTATAAAAAAATCAATTGAACAAAGTCAACAATATACAGGTTTTGACGACTTTAAAGAATTTAAATATAACATAGAAGACATAGATTTAAATAGCTACACAGATAATACAGCTCATATTAGATCACAAAAGAAAATTGAGTTTCAAGAGAAATTTATAGAAGAATTAGTTCAAACTAGTGATAGTTTAAATAAAATAAAAAATACAGTTTTTGATAGCACAAATTTAAATAAAATAAAAAATGACTGTTCATTTGAAAAAACTCAGAATATAAAAGTTAATTTAAAAGCACAAAATTCGTTTAATGACTTAACAAGTGGAGATTTATATGATGAAAATGAAGCATTTACTGAAGAAGAACTTTTAGAAAGACTTAGAGGGAAAGGATTGTTTGACAATCTATTCAATAAGTTAGATGAGTCTTTTGAAAATAGTGAGTTAGAAGTAGCTTTTGAATTAACAAAATGCATACTTCCTTTTACGTATCTTTTTAAAGATTGTGTTTTAAATAAAACAGCTAATTCAGCAGCCAATGTAACTAATATGAATTTTAATGTAGAAAATTTACATTTATTACATTGGCCTTTCGGTTTATCAGCAAAACCAGAAATACTTAGAAGTTTCTCGTCAGATAAAATTAATATGACGTATAGTTTACATGGAAACAATCAAATCAACAGTACAGAAAAAAATTCTTTAACTGATTTGTTTGAAGATATTTTTAGCGTCAACAAAGGAGAAAATACAGTATTTGGTTATATCACAAAAAAAATAATAGACATGATTTGCGTAATCGATGAAAGTTTCTTAAAAAAAGATTTTAAATTAGAATCTGAAGTAGATGCATACATTGAAGAGAATACTCATATTATAGATTTAACTATAGAATTGCTTGAAATTTATGCATCTGTATATTGTTATTATATTGATATGTTAAATCAAGAGTCAACTTTAAGGCTATTTAGTTTTTCTTCTGACGATAAAAATGAAGTACTTAGCTTAGCATCAGAAAATGCTAGAAATAATCAACAATGTGAATTCTTTGGTCGAGCTAGATTGTTTGACTTATATACCTTGAAAAGTTTTTCAAGCGATTATGAAAATAATATACTTAATCGTTTTGTTTCTTATAAATGTGTAGAAGAATTATATAATCTTACTAAGTTTCATAACAGTAGTACAGAATTGTTTGTAGCAAATAATAATATTATAGTTCAAAACAACAAACAAAAATATACTAAAGATTTAGAAAAAGTTTTAAAGACTTTAACAACATCAGACATTTATCAAGGACTAACTTTTGACTTATTGAAACAAAGTTTTAATTTTTATTTAAATAATATTAGAAATATTAGTTATGAAGATATTAAAAACGAAACGATCATTAAAGATAGCAAGTTTAATATTGAAAGCATTATAATGAATGTTTTTAATACAAATTACATGAATGCTTTTTATAATAAAAAGAAATTTTTAAAAGATTACAATAGTTTATTTGATAATGAAATAAAAAATCTTTTCAGCGCAAATAGTCTTTCAAATAAAAATGTACTAGATGTTGAAAAACTAAAAGAATTAAGAAAGATTAAAAGCTTAAGGAATCAAATAAGAACAGTAGATAGCAAATTACTCAACAGTGATTTTTATAGTTATGTAGTAAACTTAGAAGATTTAAATAAAGTAAATTATGATTCTTTAATTAAAATAAAAATAAACCTTATTGATCATTCTAGGTTAGATAGAATGTTTTTACCTAAAATATTATACTTTTCTCCTATTTTATTTTCAAAAGATTTTTACAGTAATGAAGTTTCTGAAGATAATGGTAAAATCGGTGTATACCAAGTAGGAGAATATGGTGATAATAGAATAAGATATTTTACGTTAGAAAGTTTAAAAACATTGCAAATTTTTAGAAATATTATAGTTGAAAAATTTGAAATTAAAAATATTCATTTAACAAATTTTTCAGATTTTACTGAAAGAAATGATGTTATTATAGAAGAAATATTTAATAATCATATTACTTCAAACAGTATTGAAAATATTATTGATATACTTCACAATATAAAACTTGATGAGAAACAAATTCTAAATAAAATTTCAAAAAACACTTATGACGTCTTTAAAATATTAATTAATAATGAAATGTTTTTTGACGTATTTAATACAAACAAAGATGTTTTCATAGATGAATGTTTTACTTATAATCTAGAAGAAGATTGCTATTTTATCAAAAGTACAAGAAAAAAATATGATAAAATTGTAATGTTTATTAAATACTTAAGCAACATCATGTCAGAAGAAAACGACGCTAATATTTTAAATAATATTAAAAATTATGTCAATTTAAATTTTAACATTAATACTAGTGACTTTTTGTTTATAGTTAATAATAATAACTTAAACTTAGAAGCCTCTGATGACAATACATATTTAATAGGTAATAGTGGGACAGAAATAAGTAAATATGACAAATTGAAATATTACTTAGATAATATTGATATTGATAACCTGATGAATATTGGAGTTTATACATTTTACCCTGCGAATACAGAAAATATTGATAATTACAGTATATCAATTACTTCAGAGGTTGTTTAAATGTCTAAGTTTTACAGTTTTAATAATTTCAATAATAATCTAGAATTAAATTTTGGTTTTAAATATAATAGATACGAAGAAAAAGAGACTCTAACTGATCATAATAAAATAATATTTTCTAATGATTTTAATAATAAAGAAATATTTATAGATATTAACTTTAATGTATACAAATCATTTAATGACAACAAAGATCCTTTAAAACATTCTTCTGAATTAAATTCGCAATATTTAAATTCTATAAATAATACTAGTATTAATAAACACCAATTAGAATTTTTTAATAATTTAAGTCAGAAAAAAGACTTCTTAGTTAGTAATCATAGCTTAAGTAAAGAAAAAATAGAAAATATATATGAATTCTTTGGAATAAATTATATTAATTTTGAAGAAAATTTTAATAAAAATAAAAAAGTACACTTTAATAGGGATAAATTAGACTATATTGAAAGGTGTAATAATAACAATATTTTCTTTGAAGAAGAAGCATTTAAGGAAAATGATTATAATGACTTTTATAGAAATAACAATACAATAAAAAGTTTTATAGAAACAAAACAAAATTTTATTTCAGATTTAGTGCCGTATAATAGAAAAAATATATATGATGAACCAGATATATCTTTTAGTTTTGTAGGTTTTTTTGTAGAAAAATATTTAAAAAAAGATAATAAATATACTTGCTTAGATAGAAGATTTTATGTTGACAATGATATTAAAAATTTTCAAACAACAGCTAATAAATATTATAGCTACAATAAAATACTTAACTTAAAAGACAATGGAATACAATACGGTCAAACTTATAAATATAAAGTTTGCCCAGTGTACAGTATAACTTTTCCTAAATTTAATGACTTTCATATTGTTGAAGACTATCTTTTTTGTGATGTTCCTTATTTTACAAAAGATATTGTTTGCAAAGAAAAAGAAAGACCTCTGCCTCCAAATAACATAAGATTTAGGTATATTAAAAATACAAAAAATATTTCTATAACATGGAATTTAATACCTGATCCTGTTGGTGACATAAAAGGATTTCAAATATTAAAGAGGGACAATTTAAAAGATCCTTTTGTACTGTTAAAGCAAATAGAGTATCATAACAAAGATGATTTTTATAAAAGAAATAATCTTATAAATGA
>Ga0163179_10000463_pt1 | contig 29599 bp, 18 predicted proteins | sample AtlANTMetagenome_FD_109643 | JGI IMG/M metagenome (GOLD analysis project Ga0163179, IMG submission 109643) | Marine eukaryotic phytoplankton communities from the Atlantic Ocean - Atlantic ANT 2 Metagenome | ecosystem: Environmental > Aquatic > Marine > Oceanic | place: North Atlantic Ocean...
ACTATTAAACAGTTACACATTTGAAGCAAAGAAAATTGTTTACTATTCAGTAACAGTTGGTGCAGAAAATAAGACTGAAGCAAAGAGAATTGCAAAAGATTTTGAACATTGCCAACATTATGAAGAGGTTGAAAGATGTGATGGATTTGAATATAAGGTAGGTAAAATGTTAGAAACAACTGATGAAAGGTGGTTATCATGACTAAAGTAACAACAATTGATGACCAATTCATCTATAGAAGTGATGCTTTTGGACGTGCATTTTGGGTTGATAAGTATAACGACTTACAATCTGCGGCACTATTTGTAGATAATAGCATTGATTTTGATAATGCTGATTATGTATCAGAGTGGGATGAATTCAGTGAGGTAGATGTTAAAGAACTCTTGAACATTTACGCACTTGTTGTTAATCAACGTGCATTACTAACTGTTAATGAAGACAAACTAGTTGTGGAGGTTATTTAACAATGAGTTATGAGAATACCACACACAAAGTTAATCTAACTGGTGGTGAAATATCCACCATTTTATATTACTTAGATCAAGTTGCGGAAGACTGTGGGACGGATTACATACCGTCACAAGACGTTCAGCGCATCTACGCGGAACTTCAGAGCGTAACCGACAATTACTATGCCAGTCAAGAAAGTGTCACAAACTATGCAGATTACTCGTGGTAATCGGTTATACTTAAGAAGTCAAACAAACACAGCATTTATTCCATGAGAAAACTTGAAAGACAAATGAACTTCGCAGTTAGCAACAAAGGTAACTGGGCAGGATCAAATACAAGTGTTTCTTACAATGATTCAACAAACTGTTCAAAAGTCTTCTTACATGGTCATCACATAGCAACAGTAGACCACTCTACAAACGCGGTTAAACTTGATTCATGTGGATACGAGACCGTAACCACTAAGTCTAGATTAAATGCACTATTAGAAGAGGTCAAGTACGGTGCTAGAGTATTCCAGAAAAACTTTGATTGGTTCGTATCATTTCGTGGTCAGGTGTCAACATTTACTGATGGCATGATCCTATTAGATACCCAAAATTTAGAGATAGCATAGTCTATCTCTTTTTACTAGGCATGAGGTGGGTTCTTTGATCCCTATCTGTAAGTCCTACCAATACTCTTAGACTTAAATTCATTACATTTTCACTATGCCAACTATTAAAGAATTGAACAACTTTGTAAACTATGTTTGGTCTTTTTATGGTGAACATAGTGATACATTGTACCCTATTAAAGGTTTAACTAAGGGTCACATTTACGATGCCTTCTTTACATATAAGAGAAGGATTGAGAAGGGTGACTTAGAATATGTTCACTATTCATGGGGTGATGGTGATAGTTTAGATAGAGAAAGAGTAAGAGATATTATACTTGAAAATCCAAGATTAGTAATAAGTTATTAATTAGTATGGGAATGTGTTTGCCCTAAAGTTACACATTATTCACACACTTTGAGGTCTTAATTATGGCATACTCTCCAGCATTTCTTGATGAATTGTTTGAAGATTGTGTAAATGGTAATGACATTCTATCATTACTTGAAGATTTAGTGGAGGAAGTTAACTATTAAAGTGGTACTTACTAAACTCAATCTCGCCTCAGTTCTTCTTACTGAAGAAGAAGTAAATACGATTCTATTTTATATTGAATCGGGAATACAAGGCGAAGATCTTGATACTCAAGAAGAAACAGTTGTTAACAATTTGTTTGACAAATTGCAAAATGCAACTGTATTAAATGCCTAGCACATATGTGCACCTGTTTGTTATACTATGTGCCACTTATTTTAGTGGCACTTTTTATAGTGAAATTTGCCTATCTTGCTCTATAATTAATACATAACAAACAAAGCATTTCAAATGACCATTTCAACCGAAACTCTCAAAACACAAACTAAAGTCCTAGAGTGGACAGAAGGACTATGCAAAGCACTTGAGCGCAATTACAAAAACTATCATGTTCGTTCAATGCAGTCCATGAACTCTCGCGACGGTGGATCATCTTATTGTCAAGCACAGTTGAAGGCAGTAGAAGACGGTACAGCAAACCTAATGAGATTTAAGGTAATGAATGGCAAAAGATATTATAAGGTCATACAGCAGGATTTTGACACCTTTCAGGACAGAAACGAGTATAAGGACGGATCCGTTCATGCTTTCATTGATAAGAACACTGGAGAAGTTTACAAACCAGCATCATGGAGAGCACCAGCAAAGCACGTAAGATATGATATGAGAATTATCAGTCAAAGAGAGTTTTTACATGACTCAGCGAATACAGGTTGGGCGGGAGGATATCTCTATATGAGATAATCTCTCATGCTATTTGATACCCACGCCAATTTTTTTCATTCTTTAACTAACATTTATCATGCAACCATTGACCTCACAAATCTATCAAGAACTCTTGAAGGATTACGACCAACTAAATGATACTTTAGAGATCATACAACAGACTGAGAAAGTATTACAAACCCCTGTTAATTATCAGTACAAACCGTATAGAACTCTCTTTAATTACTAATATAGATAACAATGAACGTCACCAAATCTACAAGAGCAGGTAAGAACGGAAAAGTGATAGTTTGCCCACTATGTGATAGTCGGGCACGTGTATTTCACTTTAGTTGGTCATCAGTTAGTTGCCTAAATTGCAACCATTTGATTGATAAGCAAGACTGGCAATTACCTGATCCAAAGTAACAACAACTGTTTTCCCACTATGTCTAATGAATTAAGCGACAATCTCCAAGAGGAAGTATTACAAAAGAACCAAACATTTGGTATTTTTCCACAAGCAGTCTCATCATTTACGCTTCCTAATCATAAACAATTCAAGCAAGATTTGCTGAAGTGGATGACAAATAAGGATTTAGTTCCAGATCATAATAGGAGGATGATTTCACACAATGTAACAACAATCGGCAAGGATAATGAGGTATTAAATGATATCCCCGATTTGAAAGATGCCCTCATGTTGTTGATAGATAAGCACAATAATAATGCTAATAACTATCAATCAAGATTACAGGTCAGTGAATGTTACTTAGAACTTGCAGATGAGGGGTCTATCTATGCACCACATGAAGCAAGTAATTGCCTCTATAGTGCAATTTACTTTGTTAATTACGACTCTAAATTACATTCACCTCTTAAATTTAGAAGGCATATTGTATCATCTTTCTTTCCCGTATTACAGGTGCCTTGTAGTAAAGAATCGATCTTTAATCAACCTGAATGTTTTATACCTTACAGTGAAGGAGATGTTGTTATTTTTCCCTCTAATCTTACACGAGGTTATGAATCAAACTCTACAGGAGAGAGAATATCACTTAGTCTAAATATTGCACCAACTTAGTTATCAACAACTATGCGCTACTTTTCCACAGTTTTTTCCACAAACCCTGTTAAATTGCATGATAAAAGTAATACTTAAATAAACATAGGTTAGTGTTATATTGTTTGAGTAAGTATGCGATCAATTGTTGTCTCTAACTGTAGCATATCGTCACAGAGTTGTCAACACATAGGGGAGCATATTTTCAAACCCTGACTATTACTGAACTTATTGCAATTTGCTCACTAATGCTCTATAATACGTTCAGTCCTTCGATGTTAACTTGCCTCGCAATTCCTCATGGGAAGAACTTACAAACGCAACGACCTCTATTCAACACATAGAGCGAAAAGTATCAGAGAAAAGAGAAACAAATCAAAATCAAATAAACTCTCCTTCGATGATAACAATGCTCCCGCTAATTACACTACTAAGTATCAACAACTGCGCGATACTAAGTATAAACATAGAGGGTACTGATTAAAGACAGAAAGTAATAACGTACATTGCCTAATTTGCCCATTTTGCTTAACACTTTCTTTGCTCTAATTTGCCTATTATGACTAAACAGATTACCCTTGAAACTTCACCCCCTGTAGATGTTAAATTGTGGGAAACACGTAGTAAACACTTTTGGGCATACAATTACCCACAATGTAATAAGAATGGTCCATTCAGTTCTTATCATTCAGCGTTGAAAGATGCGATAACACATAGTAACCCTAATCAGGAGGTGGGTTAGTGTCAACAATTCCAAAGAGATTGCAGGTCTTATTAGACATCTACGATGAGGGTAATTTGCCCCCTGATGAACAAATAGAGATGGCACAGTTCTTAATAGATTGTGACCTACACAATGACCTGCTACAGTATCAACAACTATGTGATTATTACATTGCTGAGGGTATGTGTTATGATGTGCAATTAGCATGACTAATTAACAACAACTGTTTATGCACTAATTAACATTTTGCTATATTAAAAATTGATATTGTGTTAACCTACAAAAGTATAGGATCGAGAGTGAGATATCGAAATAAAAATAAAAAATTATATAAAAAATCCTCCCTAGGGGTTTCTCTACGGGAGGAATTTCATTATGTTAGTATAACTAGTAAAGAATTATTGAAGATCATATATGAATCGCTCCGAAAAACTTTCCGAATTAAAAAATAATTTCTCAGACCTAATTGATCTCCCTTGGTCTGGTAGACGTTATCCTGGTTGTTACTCAGTTATACAAAAGTACTTCGCTAAGTATCACCCAGACAAGAGGACTCTCGCAGACTTCTCTTCACTTAACATCTACAGTTTCAACCAAGATGCGTTGGATGCAGAGAATGGTGTGTATGCATGGAAGAGTGCGTGGGGTGATATGTTAGACTTCGAGGTTATCCAAGAACATGACCTTATGTTATATCGTGTGTTTACTGACCCGTTGATAGGAGGTTACTCAGTACCAGTGGATCGTGCACCTAACCACGGAGCGATATACCTAGGTGATGGTTTTATTTTACATCAGTTATATAAACAAACTAGTGAGATATGTGATATTCAACAAAGTGGTCTTACCTTATATCAGACTGCTTGTGTTGGGGGAGTTCGATAATACATACATACCTACAGTAAAGGAAATAAGAGTATGAGTAAAAGATATACTCTACAATTAGTAGAGGATGATGATGGAAATTTATCCGTTACATTTCCCACAGATCTCATGGAAGAACTAGGGTGGACAGATGGTACTACTATAGAGTATACTGAGGAAGAGTTTGGTACACTTTGTTTAGAGAAGTACGAACCATAAAAAAATGGCGAGTGGAACTCAATGGAAATAACAAGATCTTTAAAAATGAACAACGAGACGATTGAAGAAACCAAGTATGTAGACATACAAGATGCAATGACTCAAGTTAGTAAGAACTTTGAATTTGTTGCCAATGGGTTAGAAAACTTATCCAGTAGGTTGTCGGTGCTGGAGGAAGCGTTTAATAAGATGCCTCCACCTGGTCCAGAGATGATTCAATTTAAACCTCCTGGTGAGGATGAGTACAAAAATCTCGCCTCCGTCTTCGAAGATCTCTATGACCGAATAAATACAATTGAGACTGTACTTGGAATCTAGTGCCAGCGTATATATTAGAAACAGGTCGATCATACCGTAATCCCATAGAAGCAAAGGACTTCTTAAGAAGTTGGGATGGGTATGAGGGTGTGCCTGATGGGTATCAAATAGAATTTTATGATGAAGGTCCAGGTTCCCTTCCTCTAGGGAAGGATAACGTCCATTATATTGGAGACGAGCAAGAAATAATAGTAGGTACCGAAAGAATGGGTATCTACCGTTTCTATAAAGGTGGTACAGGTGCAAACCATGATTACTGGGATGAGAGTGTATTAACAAAAGATGATTTTCCAGGAGAGAAGAATAAAGGAAAGGCAATAAAAGCATACCATCCTGAACCAAGAAGGAATGCTCCTATATTCTACATGCTAGACACCCCAGAAGAGGGCACAGCAGTTCCATTCCACAGGCATTATAGTTCTACCCTTAAGAATACTAAATTAACTAGTAACACCTCAGAAGCAGGTTATACTAATTGTGGTGTTATAGGATATATGGCAGCAGGACAAACTGCAGCACAAGTCTATGGAGGAGGGGAAGTACCCTTATATCATTATTTTTCCACAGTCCATAATAACGATTTCTATACAACCAACCCCTCAGATGAGGTAAACTTATCAGGAGGACCAATTCCTCCTAAAGATGTACAGCAAGGACAGTACGTATATCAAGGAATTATAGGGTGGGCATATACAACACCCTTTCCTTCCCCTACATTAGGTGCATACTTTGACTCTACAGGAAATAATTTAGTTGTAACAGGTTCAAGTAGTGGAAATATTGATATAGAATATCGTTGGAATGATAATCCAGGTACAGCAAGTGTCAATGTAGACACAATCCAGATCGGTACGAAGACTTGGACAAGATCTGGAAGGTCAGGAAACCAGTCTGAGAAGATAAGTGGGTTAACACCAGGCTCATATCCGATTACATATACTAATTTACATGCTGCTAACAGTCCAATTGAGGTTAGAGATGGTGGACAGTGGTTATGTTTGAAGGATGGGCATGGAAATGACTGTAATGGTATCCTTAGAATCCTTATGGTTGAGGATCGTAGGCAGAAAACAGTTATAGATGTAGGTAAAATTGGTCCTTGTGGTCAATGTGTAGACAAAACTGGGTGGTATGACTACCGTCCAGAGGATGATGACGATTATAATGGCAATAGTCAGTACACATACTTCATGTACAGACAGCAAATGGATCAAAATGGCAACCGTTGGGAGGGAACTCCTGCTGTAAATGGTTGGGGTGACTCTGATTTTGCTGAAATGTTGACTGAAGATGCACTTTTTGAGTGGTCTTACGGTTTGAACGGTGCTGTTAAGGGTTCTGTTCCTCGATATTTGGGTTTCGAGGACATGTATGACTCTCAGTTTGTCTATTATTTGTATGATACGTCCTTTCCTTGGAACGGTCCGATCTATTCTATACAGTATACGCTCTCAGATGCGGCATGTTGCCCTAATGCAGAGGACTCATCGGGTTGTCCAGAGTGTATTCCTAACTATACTTACCATTCTCACTTCTATTCTATACGTGAAGACATGTGGCAGACCACTAATTCACGTATAGAGTTGTCTGATGGTAACTCAACAGGTGTAAATGAGTCATTCTGGGTTGCTGATACTAGTACAACACGCCTACTATTCCGCTATACATCAACTACTGGTGCGTTTAAGCGTGGAGAAATGATCAATGGGTGGTTAATTAGTGAAGTTCGTTACTTTGGAGACAAGCAAAAGTGCGGTTTCATGGAATTAAATGAGATGGATAGCGATATGCCCGCTGGTGAACCCTTTGTTTACCGCCAAACTTACACTGCAGAGGATGGTGCAACCGCAATTGCACTTGCAGGATTTGGAATATTTGACAAATGTGCGTTCTTTGGTGTGTATGAGTTCAGAAAAAACATATCTTACTACCGAGTAGAGGTCAATCAGGACGCATTGGTCGCTATGAGGACGCTAGATGAGGCAAAACTGGAACCTGTCATCAATGATAATGGTGAATTGGTCGATGTTATCATCATTAATTCGGGTAAAGGGTACAACTTAGAGAACATTCAACTAGCAGTTAGCTCTCCTGGAGTCATGGAAGAGTTCACAGGAGGTGATTTAGCGTCAGAGATGTACAATCAGAACAAGGTGGAGAGTAAAATCATCCCAACTTGGCCACCAGAGACCGTAGATCAGGGTGATGATCTCATAACTACGGGTGATTATGACATCCAAATGTTCAATGCTATTGAAAAAGGATCCAATACACTGTCTGCTAGTGATGATGCCGTAGCAAAACAGGTGGTATTTAACAGAGGAAAGGCAGTACAGCAGAAACAAGCGATAGTTAGGGTTACTGAGATTGATGATTCGGGGTCAATCATTGGTGTTATCATCGATGAGGGTGGTGCAGGGTACACTGCTGACCACCCACCATACATTGCTGTAGTCATTCCAGACAAGAAAACCGCTGGTTTTGATGGTACAGACATGTCTGGAGCAAAAACTAACACTGGTCAGTACGATAATGTTAAGCAACACATATCAACAAAGGATGGTTTTGACATTGACGCACTAATGTCACGCCCATTTGAGGAAATTGAAGCGGGTACGTCGGTAGATATACCCGAAGGTTACTTAAAAATCACTGAAATATCAGATACAGAGCAAACTACACTGTGTAATGACCTCCCTGCTGCTTGTTTAGCACATAGTTTTCCTGGAATTGTCTCTGATGCACTTCCACAAGATGATCAATTCTCTGAAGTAACCAAGTTTTCACCAAATCTTGCTACTTTCTATGCTGAAGTTTGGCCTGATGCAATACTAGCAGGTAAAACTGCCGATAGAGAAGCAGTTAATGTTGGTGGATTGTATGGTTTTAACAAAGGACAGAACTGTATTGTCCTTCCTCAACCAAAAACTTACACCGCAAGTCGATTTTTCGACATTCCTTGCTCCTATAAGGGGTTGTCTGAACCATTAAACCCAAATGATGACCCTAAAGAGACCGCTTATGGGTGGATGATACACAAGTATTGTGCTTCCAAGGCAGATAATGCCTCATTCAACGTTTCGATGCTCGTAGAAGGGCATACAACGGGGGCACAGGGGCAAGAATTCATGGATTTCCTACGTAATGACATGCCAGCAGCAAAGTTGACTCCAACTAGAACTGTTCCTAACGGTGAAAAGTGCTGGAATTGCTGGAGAGGACCAGTTGAAGGTCGTTGTTACCGTGATCCTCAGTCTGGAGGTATAGTTTTTGTGCCAACTGGACTAGATGAGAACACATTTGACTATAATAGGTCAGGATATACAGAATTACAGCAATTGCAAGGTTGGTTACAAGGAAATGTAAGCACTCAAGCAGGTGTTGCAACGTGGACAGCGCATGCTGACCCAGAAGTTCCAGGTTCAGGTACGGAACATACCTTCGATTACACGGTAATTGATGTTTTACCGTGGTCTGGTGGACAACCACCTAATAGATGTTGGGATACTTTCGTTCGTGACGTGGTTTCTGCTGATGGACCTCTAGAAGTTTGGTGCGGATATGATGTAAACGGTGATCCGATTGCTGGTAACACATATAATAATGTTTCACAATTGTTTGATGCTTGCGTAGCACTAAATGAAGTGTTGGATTCTTCTATCGCAGTTCAACCAGGAAGACAAACTGGAACTAACCAAATGGTTATGGGACCGTACCGAGGAGAAATGAAAGTGCGTAACTATTTGACAGGTGCGACACTTACTTACGCTAAAGCGGTTCAATATTTAAGTAATCCGTATTTCTCTGAGTGTGAAACGGATATTGGTGAAATTATAGGAGATGGATTCTAATGGCATATGGATTTTTAAAACCAGTAGCAGCACATAACGGTTTACCTTGCAGTGGACACGGGTTATGTTTACCCTCAACGGTTCATAGTAACCAAAGTTGCGGAACTCCACCTATTCCTTACACTATTAGGGTTAAAAACCTTACTTGTTGGTGGCCACCTCTTCCTACAGTGCCGCTTACCCCTCTTACTCCTATCAGAGCAACGGTTCTAGTACACTTCCTACCCATATACCTTTTGGGTGATACATTTATACCACACCCTAGTCCGTGTACAAACATTATTGTGTATTGGTGTCCTTGTGGTAAAACTACATGTCCCGTTCCTACACCAATTGTGTGTTCTTTGTTAACAATTGAGGATGCTGGTGGAATTGGACACGCGAGAACCCTGTTGACCACTACGCTTACAGTGTTTGCTTTGAAGTTACCTATAGGTAGGTTGTTGGATCCTTTAGGTATTGGATATTCGGGTGCTTCGTACCCATGTTCAAGTGTTGTTGCATGGGGTAGTGCAACTGTGCTCGCTTCATGATATAATTAGTACAGTTAACCAAATTTATCATGGCTGCAAAGGGAGTATGGAGTAATACGGGAACTTATGTCCCGACAAAGGCAAAAAAGACTCGTCAAGGCAATGGTCAGAACACTAAGTACGTTGCGACTTCAAGAAATGCTGCGAAAAAGAAATATAGAGGTCAAGGTCGTTGAGTTATCAAGCATTACCTAAATTTTTACATATACAATATAGCCCTGTCGCTGGACAGGGCATTTTTGCTTTGAATGATATACCAGCAGATGTTTATCTTGGCATATCTCATGTGGTAGTGCATGATACTGAGTATCCTTCCACCCATCCCATGTATAGAACCCCTTTAGGTGGATTTGTAAATCATAGTGAGGATCCTAATTGTATAAAAGAGTGTCAGGAAAAAGAATGGGGTCAAATATGGCATATGAAGACTAGTAAGTCAATAAAGAAGGGTCAAGAACTATTCTTAAAGTATACTTTCTACAAAGTGTGATAAATAACTGAATAGATAGCAAATAAAATGCCAGCCTACAAATTTAGATCAGAGAAATTTCTAAGTAGGGGTTTTAAAGACCTGGCTATATCTTTTGCTGCAAATCCCAATACTAAGGATTTTGGTGCTGTGAAAAATGAGAATGCTATTAAGCAATCCATCAGAAATTTAATGTTAACCAATTTCGGTGATCGTCCATTTCAACCTGCAATAGGTTCACGCATTAAAGGACTTCTTTTTGAACCTTTTGATGTATTCTTAGCAGAGGAAATGAAAACTGAGATACGAAACGTTGTTGAACGCTTAGAACCAAGAGTTGAATTATCAGATGTTCGTATTGATGTAAATGAAGACGTTAATGAATTAAATATTGCAATTGATTATCGTATTACGGGACAAACTATATTACAGACAGTCGATTTTCTCCTAGAGAGAGCTTAGCATGCCAGCCGTTCCTTCACAACTTACATCACTTGATTTTTATGAAATCAAGGAATCAATAAAATCGTACTTAAGAACTCGATCAGAATTTACCGATTATGATTTTGAGGGATCTAGTGCATCATACCTTATTGACATTTTAGCGTATAACACGTATTACAGTGCGTTCAATGCAAACATGGCATTGAATGAAACCTTTTTGGAATCTGCTACTGTTAGAGATAATATTGTACGTGTTGCTAAACAATTAAATTATACACCAAGATCGATCAAATCTGCAAGGGCATGTGTAGCGATTGATGTGCAGACTTCTGCTGTTGGTGGTGGAACTAGTTTTCCTTCAACAGTCACCCTTCAGAAAGGTGATGTTTTTATATCCAGAAACGTAGTTGATAGTTTTGTTTTCTGTGTTCGTAATGATATTCAGGTTTCAGTCAATCCTACAACTGGTCTTGCTAACTTCAGTAAGATTATTTTCTATCAAGGTAATCTATTAGACTTTAATTACACTGTAGATGACACTAAAGATCAAGAATACATTATACCATCTGAAAATATTGATACTGAACTACTTAAAGTTCAAGTACGTCCAAATGTACAATCACAAGAAATTGATATTTACTCTCCTGTAGGTAATGCAGTTGATCTAGATGGTAATAGTCGTATTTACTTCTTAGAAGAAGTAGACGACCTTAGATATAAGGTCATCTTTGGTGACGGTGTTTTAGGACGTAAATTAGTTGATGGTGAGATTGTAGATTTACAGTATGTTCGTACAGTTGGTTCAGAAGCAAATGGATGTACTGACTTTGCTTTCACTGGTCTTATAATTGACTCAGAAGGTAGACCCATACCTCCTCAGAACATCAAGGTAACGACTATAGATGCAGCACAAGATGGTGAATCTAGGGAAACACCCTTAAGCATCAAATTCAACGCTCCTAGGGCGTATGCGACGCAGAACAGGGCGGTTACTGAAGCAGACTACGAATACATCACTTCAACCATATATCCTCAAGCAGCGTCAATAACCGCTTATGGTGGTGAGAAGTTAAGTCCACCTATTTACGGTAAAGTATTCATTGCTGTTAGATCTAAAGCAGGAACCAAACTTAATGCTACAACTAAAACTAGCATAAAGAATGACTTATTGAAATATTCAATGGCAGCAATCGAACCTGTCATTACTGACCCTGTTTCATACTACTTAATTCCTAAATCTTGGGTATATTATAATGGTAACAATACTGGAAAGAGTTCTTCTGAACTTGAAACCGATCTTTTGAAGAATATTGATAAATTTAATGATGCTGGTCAAACCGATAGGTTTGGTGGTCGTCTTGAAGGTTCAAAATATACTTCAATGCTTGATAACACTGATGATGCTATTTCAGGTAGTGTTACTCAATTAACGTTAGGTCAGAACTTAGAGAATTTTGTTTTTGGTAGTGTATTTACAGAATGTTTGGATTTTGGTAATCCATTACATGATCCAAACGAACATTCTGGACAACCTACCGATCCTTCTGGAGGAGACAGTACTCCAACTGGCACAACCTGTGCTCCTTCCTATTCTAGTGTAAAATCTGGTACTTTCTATGCAACTGGTTATACTGCTAAACTAGCAGACGTTGTTGCAGAGGGTGTTTCAACTTCTCAGTTGTCAACTTCCCTAACTTCGTCAGATACAGAAACATTGGTACCTGTAAACATCCGTGATGATGGTAGAGGTAAGATGATGCTTGTTACAACTAGAAACGAAAAGGAATTGATATTAAATAGTGATGTTGGAACAGTTGATTATGTATCGGGACATGTTTGTGTTGGACCTTTAGCGATTGCTGGTACACCTGATGGTACTACCAGATTACCTATAGCAGCAAACCCATATTCTGTCTCCATTGTAATTCCACCAGGAGTTGATCCAATAATATTCAACCCTAATGTATTTCCCATAGACTTTAATACAAATCCTGCGGTAACTTCACCGTTTGATCCAAATAACTTTGACGGATGGAACTATGGTCCAACTGACATAAATATCATTGATTATCCTACGGATACTTTCACGTATCCAGAATTCGACTCCTGCTTCTAAGAGATGCGCAAAAACATAAGTGTTTCTGATAGAGTTGCGTACCAGATACCCGACTTTATTAGAGAGGAAGACCAACAATTCGTCAATTTTCTGTTTGAGTATTATAAATCACAGGAAAAGACTGGTAAGCCTTACGATATACTCAATAATATAAATCTATACCTTGATGTTGATTCCTATACATCAAAGACGTTATCTGCAGGAACAACTCTTTTAAAAAATATTGGATTTGATGAACCGTTAATAGAAGTAGAGTCGATTGATGGATTTGTTGAGAATGATGGAAGCGTTCTCATCGATAATGAAGTAATTTACTATGAAAGCGTCACTAGGGGTCCTGACGCTATTCTAACACCTGGTATCTCACTTAATGAGTTTAAGAAAAAGGAGCAAACTCTAGAATCACCATTCTCTCAGTTTGATGGAGTAGAAAATACTTTCCAATTAAGATTTCTTGGTGAACCAGTTTCACCAGTATCAGCAGAACACCTTCTTGTAAGGGTTTATGGTATTGCCCAAATACCTGGTACAGATTATGTTGTAGAAGGAAGTACTATTCGTTTTACTAGTACACCTAGAGCAAGGATTGGTACTGATAATATTGCATCAACCTCTATCATATACATGGTTGGGTTTGCTGGTACCAGTATTGATACTTTAGATAATATTACACCTATTGATGCATCTAAGACACATAAACTTCGTTTCAATACAGGGTTCTATACTCCTGTATCAGCAGTTGGTCTATTTGTTAATAGAAATGGTCAATTCCAACAGGCATATATTGATTATGTCTTATATGAGACTGCCACTGATGGTAATTACATAGAATTTATTGGAACTGAGTTATCTTCTTCAGAGACAATCCATATTAGATCAATTGAGTATACCTCACTTGCTGTTGGAACTGGTGCTAAGGTTGTTTCTAGTGTTAATGATGCAGGTGCCTTAATTGACCTTATTGTTAGAGATGGTGGTAGTGGTTATCGTTTAGATTTTGCACCAAAGGTTACTATTACACCATCTGACCTTGGTGGTGTTGGTGCTACAGCACGTACTCTAATTGGTGGTATTAAAGATATACAGTTAATTGGTGGTGGACAAGGTTATACCACATATAACCCACCAAGTATTGAGATTGCTGCTCCAGGTAACGTTAATGGTACTCAGGCAACTGCATCATTAACAGTTGATGATACTACTGGATTGGTTTCTAGTGTTACTATCACTAACTCTGGTTCTGGGTATGATTTTGTACCTTCTGTATCATTTAAGAATCCTGGTGGAGCAGAAATTACTGATCCTACCATTGATTCCGAAGGTAGACTTGTTGTAGGAAGTATTACTATAATTGCTGCTAGAAATGGTTTTGGATATGAGAATCCTCCATTCATTTACATTGATCCACCACCTACAGGAGGGATACAGGCAGCTGCATCTACATTATTAACTCCAGAAGGACAGGTTTCTAGTGTTTTAATTACTAATAGGGGAAGAGGATATTTAACAGCTCCAAGAGCACGTGTTATTCAACCAATTGGTGCGCAAGTACTAGGTGTAACTGTTACAGACCAACTAACAGATGTGGAGGGTACTGTAATAGGTGGCGGTGAAGTTACGGACATTGAACTACTAACTGGTGGAGATGGTTATACAGATGCGCCATCTGTGTACATTGTAGATGATAGAAAGGATGCTGCTGGAGTATCAATAGGTGGTTCTGGCGCAACTGCGGTTGCAACTATCTTTAACGGTGAGATTACTGACATTAGTATTACTAACTTTGGTACAAAGTATGATCCTGCTAATCCACCAAAAGTTTATATTGCGGAACCTGCTGCAGCACGTGCTTCTGTAGATGTAGGTTTTGATGAAGTCACAGGATTTGATATAACAACTGCGGGAAGAGATTACAAACCTTCTGCGTTGGTAGGATGTGTGCGTGGTACCAGTGGAACCATATCATATGATAATTATGGCAATCAGATCTTTGCGACAGAGAGTCAATTACGTTTAAGTGATCATAGTGCTGGTAGCGTAATCACTTCTATTGATACACTCTTTATTAGGCAGATATTTGATAAACTGCGTCGGCAATACCTTCCTACGATCAATGTAGATTATACAAAGGTAAATCCTGTACAGGTTATCAAGAAGATCCGTGATTTCTACGTATCTAAGGGTACTAAGACCGCTTCTCAGTTCTTATTTAAGATTTTATTCGGTGAACAGGTTGATGTTTACTATCCAAAGGATGAAGTTATATCTCCTTCCGCTGCAACTTGGGTAGTTGACACAATTCTCCGTGCAAGTCTAATTGAGGGTGATCCGTTAAACCTTATCGATGGTCAATTGACTCAAACTGTAGATGAAGTTGATCCTAATGTAGGAGATGCATCTGCATTGATTGAAAACGTCATTTCTATCATTGAGGGTACTGATACAATCTATGAATTGGCAATTTCCGAAGAAACACTAACTGGAAATTTCATAATTCCATATAAAACGAAATTAGTTGAATATTTAAGTCAAACTGATCAAATCATTACCGTTGACTCGACAATTGGATGGCCAGAGAGAAACGGTACTATTAGACTTAATGATGTTGAGCAAGTACAGTATAAAGAACGTTCTTTGAACCAATTTATCGAATGTACTCGTTCTAAAAACTTCATTGTTGAAGATTGGGATCCAGGAACAATTGTTCAGTCAGAAATCTATGTTTACGTAAATAAAGGTCTACCAACCGAATGTAAACTCCGCATTTTAGGTATTGCTGAAGCAGGAAGCACACTTCTTGATGATACTGGTTCATATTACCTAGAAGGTGATAAATTAACTGTTGCTGCACTTGGATCTAGTGAACAAGACAAAAAACTCGATTCTTGGCTCTATAATGTCAAAAAATTAATCAGAGTTACAAGTGCAACTCCTGGTGGTGATAATAATCAAACTGCAACCATTGTAACTACTAATCCACATGGATTATTGGTAGAAGACCTTGTTACTGTATATGGTGCTAACCCAACTGTATATAATGGTACTTTTGAGGTTACTGCTCGTCTAGATGACTATACATTCTCTTATCAAATGCTTGCTCCTACGGATATCATTCCGCAGGGTAATATTTTACTATCAGTAGACCTCAATAGAGGTAAATCTGATGTTTCTTCAATTAATACTGCTGTAACTCCATTTACATCAAACGTACAGAACGCATTCTTCAATGCTAACCATGTTTACGTTGCTGCAACTGGTTTACCTAACTATAAGATTGGACCTTTCACTGGAACTGCATTAATTCCAGGAAACCAGCGTAAATTGCTACGTTTCCCTAGAGTTGTTACTACAGTATCAAAACGTGAGACAATTGATCCTAATTCTCCAATTGGAACATGGGTAAACGGTGTTTCTATATGGTCTTACAAGTCTAGCACTTTTGTGCGTTATGGTCCTATCACTAGTATTTCAATTCTTGATGGTGGTACTGGATATGATGCTGGTAGTAAACCAAACCTTGAAATAACAGGTGGTGGTGGATATGGTTGTGCTGCAGAAGTAATTGTTAACGGATCTCTCTTTAGTATTGAAGTTGACACTGGTGGTACTGGATATACAACACAACCTCTTGTGTCTGTTGTTGGAGGAGGTGGAACTGGTGCTACTGCACAAGCAGTTATCACAGGTGGTAGAGTTAGTAGAGTTCTTGTTGAGCAACCTGGTACTGGATATGTTTCACAACCTTTAATCTCTATTACAGGTGGTAATGGTATTGGTGCAACTGCAACTGCTCAAGTTCGTGGTCCTATTCAATCTGTAGTTCTTTCTAATGGTGGTGTTGGATATACTGCACTTCCTACAGTTAAATTAAACTCTGGTGAAGGTGCATTAGCACAACCAATCGTTATTAACGGTAGAATCGTATCTATCGCTATTATTAACTCTGGTGCTGGATATACAACTGCTCCTAACGTTGTAATTAATGGTGATGGTTTTGGTTCTGTTGCTAAAGCAATTATTGGTACTATTGGTGAAGATAAGGGTAAAGTTACCACTATTCAGATTTTAAATAAGGGTATTAACTATACTCAAGGTTTAACAACTATTCGTTTGGATGCAGTTGGTGAAAGTGCTTCATTCCAATCTAATGTTTTCCAATGGACTCAAAACCTTCAACATAACTTAACCTCCAACTATGACTTTGCTAGAGGTTATGTATTTACTGGATATAACAACCAATTTGGTGGTGAATATGCTCACCTAGTAGATCCGAAAGAATTACGTTATGTTGTTGGTGATAACGTATTCCTAGATCCACAAACTAATACTTTCCAAGAAGTCGAAGAAAATAACGAACATTCTCCAATATTAGGATGGGCATTTGACGGAAACCCAATTTATGGTCCTTATGGTTATATTGATCCTACAGATCAGAATAGTGGTCTAAGAAGATTACGTACTTCATTTAGACTTAAGAATGCACTAGTTTATGAGATTGATTCTAACCCAATACCTACTCGTGGTGATGGACCTCCATTACCTTCTATAGTTAATGGTGTTGAACAGTCACCTGCTCCTGATGGTACATATCCTGCAGGATCATTTATAGATGACTATGAGTATGCTTTCCAATTAGGTGATCTTGATAGTTATAATGGTCGTTTCTGTAAAACACCAGATTATCCAGAAGGTACCTATGCTTACTTTGTAACCATTGATGAATCAGCAAATGGTGTTGCATTATTCCCATATATCCTTGGTCCTAAGTTTTATTCACAACCTGACGCATGGAACTTGAGTCAGGAAGCAACACAGGATAATATACCTTCAGGTGTTGTTCGTTATCGTGATCCATACGCTAATGTTGATATTGACGTTGATCGTGCACCTAATAAGGAACCTGATACTATAACAACTGAATTAGAAGGATATCCACTTATTCTAGAAGTTCAGGATACTAATAATGACGGACTAATTGATTCTAACGAACAATTGGCTGCTATTCCAATTACTGAAGAATCAACTCTTCAAATTTACGATTATTTCCCAACTGTCTCTACTGAGTCTAGAGTTGACATCGAAGTTGAAACAACTACCAAATTTGAGTCTGCACAGATAGATGGATTCGTTATTGAGAACCCTGGTGTATCATATCAGGTTCAAGACGTTATTTTCTTCGATAATACTGGAACTGATGGTTTTGGTGCATCTGCAGAGGTTTCTTCCGTAGAAGGTATTAGTATACTTGGATATACAAAAATAATTGAAGATGACATCGTTTATGGTAAAATTACCACTACTGCCAATCATGATTTAAGTTTAAACGACGAAGTTATCGTTTCTTCGACTGTAATACCAGATAACACAAATAAGACGTATTATACTAAAGTTGTTTCAGGTATTGAGGATATTGGTATATCTCAAACTGGTGTTGGTTATAATGAGCAAATTCCACCAACATATGAGTTAATTTCCGATAGTGGTACTGATGCTCTTATTAGTATTGATGTTACACAAACTGGACAAGCAAATACTGTAAATATCACCAACTCTGGTAATAATTATAGTACTACTGTTCCACCACAGATTCGTGTATCCCATCCACAAGTATTTAAGAAAACTCGTTATTTCTTCGATGAATATAAAGAATCAACCTCTAGTTTCAATGTAAAGCACTCTATTCAGAGTACGTTACGTTATACTTACGTTTGTGGTTCTGTAACTAAACCAGACGGCACTGAGTCTGCATGGATTGCAAAATTCGATGATTTAGGTGCATTAATCTGGGATCGTACATTAGAACCAATAACAGGGACACTTAAGACTGCTCGTTTTAATAACATCTATTTGGATGAGCGTAGTGAGAATGATATCATCTATGTTGTTGGTGAAACGGAATATGACAATGTAAGTGCAAACTTTGCTCCAGATATACTTTTAGTTAAGTATGAATCTGGTTTTGATAATGCTAACAGTCCAGAAGGACAAGTAAAATATCAAAAAGAGATTGCTGGTGTATCTGGTGTAACACGTCGTGATTATGCGATGGGTGTTACTTTAGGTGAAGATGAGCGTGTTTATATTTGTGGTTATACAGATACCAATTCTCCTGATCCAGATGATATGTGGGTCATTCAATTGAATGAAAATGGTGAAATGAGAGAGAAGAGGAAATTCTCTTCTGCAGATGATGACGAACGTATGTACCAGATTCACTATCTTGGTGATTCTACATATCAGTTTGTTGGTATGAATATGACTGATTACTACATTTTATTAGGTGAATTCACCTTTGATGGTAGTAATATTGAGATTAATTATGTCAAGAACATCAATCCATCTGGAGGAAGACCTCAAAATCCTAGATTTACAATTGATGAGTATGATGATCTATATTTGGTTTGGGATATCTATAATAATGCTGCACAGAAAAATTCTGCTGTTGGATTAGCAAAACTCCCTAGAACTCAGATTAATGCAAATAATCCTGTTTGGGATTTCTATAGAATCCTTGCTCCTAGTGTAACCTTTGAATCAATTAAGCATGCAGATATAGGTATTGATATTTTTGGAAATATTGTTCTTATAACTGACGTTAAGTACTCTGAAAATAGTCGTAAGGTTAATCTAAACTACATCAAGTTTGATGGTACGATGATTAAGCAATCTACTATCGAATCTCAAGGTACGGTTGGAATACAAGCAAAAACACATGTCATCGATAACTCTGGTGACGTTATTACTATTAGTAATAAGCAAGTATCAGATCAGATTGCTTCTTATAGATTTAATGGTACTACTGACACTGGTGCTGGTGGATTTATTGCATCTATCGATACAATTACTGGCACATCTTCTACTCGTGGTGCTGGTGTTGCATCTGTTGGTAGTATTTCTGGTGCTGACCAACAAAGAGCAACAAACATTGGTAATTTAACCACTGGTGTTGGTGCTGATCTACGTCGTGGTGGAGTTATTCAAACCACTGGTAATCTTTCAGCAGCAGAAGTACTTCGTGCAGGTACAGTTTCAACTGTCGATAATATTTCTGGTGCTGATGCTTTACGTGGTGGTGCAGTTAACACAGTAGATAATATTTCTGCTGCTGATCCTTTACGTGGTGGAGTTGTAGGTACAGTTGACACAATTGGTGCTGCTGCTCAAAGAAGAGGTGGAAGAATTACTCTAATGAGTAATATCTCTGCTGCTAATACACTACGTGGTGGTAAAATTCTTTCTGTTGGTAATGCTAGTGGTGCTAATGGTCTTCGTACTGCTGGTCAGTACAATGCTGTAACATGGTCAAGTTCTGCAAATGGTCAGACTGCAGTATTTAATATCGACGTTCAGTCAAATGGTACTCCTGTTATAAACATTGTAAATGGTGGTATATCCTTTGCTATTGGTGAAACAATTACTATTGCTGACTCACAGTTAGGTAGTGGTGGTGCACCTGCTGTTACTTTTGATGTTGCATCTATTGGTGGATTCTCTTATACAAACGTTTCTGCAACAAGTACTGACGGTTCTTCGACAGGTAATAATGCAGCATTTGATGTTAACGTTTCATCAACAGGTGATGTTTCACTTGTTATTAATGACGGTGGTATTGGATACTACAGTACAGAAACACTTTCAATTGCTGACGCTGCTATAGGTAATAGTGGTGCACCTGCTGTTACGTTTGATGTAAGTGGATTAGGTGGGTTCCAGTACAATAACGTTTCTACAACCAACTCTGGTAATGGTAACAATGCACTGAAATTAAATGTTACTATCGATGGTGCTGGTGCTGCAACAGCAGTAACCGTAGGTAATAATGGAGGTTTGGCATATGCAGTCAATAATACTATTACAATTGCAGACTCAGTACTAGGAAATAACGGTGCTGCTGCTCTAACATGTGATGTTGCTACAATTGTCGCTCCTCAAACGTATACTGGTATTGTTGCAACTTCAACAACTGGTAGTGGTTCTGGTGCAACATTCGATGTTACTATTGATTCAGTTGGTGGAGTAACACTTGCTGTAGCAACCGTTGCTGGATTGGGTTATGCAGAAGATGATCAATTACAGATTCAGGATTCTAATTTAGGTAATAGTGGTGCTGCAAATATAGACTTCCAGGTAAATACTTTGAAGGCACCTCCATTATACAGTAATGTACCAACTGCTACTAACGGTAGTGGTACAGGATGTACGTTCCAAGTTACGATTAATACAGATGGTTCTGTTGCTAACTTAAACGTTACCTCTCCTGGAAATGGATATCAGGCTGGAGACACACTAACTATCGCTGATTCCAATGTTGGTAATAATGGTGCTGCTGCAATTACTTGCAATATTGCTACTGTATCTGGTGGTGCTCTTTACAATGGGGTCGCTCCACTTAGTACCACTGGTAACGGTGCTAGTGGCACATTCAATATTACTGTGGATAGCAGTGGTGCTATCACTTCTCTTGTAGTTGCGACTGCTGGTCGTGGATATGCTGCAGGTGAAGTTATTACTATTGATGATGCTAATATTGGTAATCGTGGTGCTGCTAACTTTACATTTGAGATAACTGGAACTCAAGGAATTACATATTCAGGTGTGAGTGCATGGTCTACTAATGGATCTGGTATCAATGCTGTATTTGATATAGTAATTAGTAATTTGGGTGCTTTCACATCGATGACTGCAACCAACCGTGGACAGAATTTTGCATTAAACAATCAAGTTACAATAACTGATGCTACTTTAGGTGGACAGGGTGCTGGTGCTCTTGTTATGGACATTGCCTCTATACAAGGACATCAATACAATGGAGTTGCACCTACAAGTAATGGTAATGGTGAAAATGCTACATTTAATATTACAATTGATGGTACTGGTGCTGCATCAGCAATCGTTGTTGCTAATGCTGGTCAAGAACATGGAGTAGGTAATGTATTCACTGTAACTGATGCTCAAATTGGTAACTTTGGTGGTACTAATCTAACATTTGACGTTGCAACTTTAGCAGCAATACAATATACAAATATTACTGCTGCTGGTGGATCTGGTGTTAATGCATCAATCAATGTTAACGTTGCTGCTAATGGTGCAACTACCATTGAGATGAATAAAACTGGTCGTAATTACAAGTCTAGTGAAGTACTTACTGTAACTGATTCTCAAGTTGGTAGTTATGGATATTCTAATATAACTTTCAATATTGCAAGTGTAATTAACGTATTTGATCAAACCAAACAGAACAATGGTACTGCATCTCTTTATAATGCAACAAATGCTATTATTGATAGCACTATTAAGAAGTTTGGTACTGATTCAATTAAGTTCCAAGCAGAAAATCATTATAGTGTTACAGACATTAATTTGAATGGTAAGGAGTGGACACTTCAAGGATGGTTTAGAATTGAAGATGCAATTCATGCTAATTCTAACAGCATGCCAACATTCTTCTTTACTGAACCTAATGATAGTACTTCAAATGAATTAAGAGTGTTTATTGATGGTGATCAGACTAGTGGTGATTACGGTAAGGTTAAGATTGCTGCTGCTGGTGTAGAGGTCATGGAGACCGCTAGTGCAACTATTTGGACTAACTTTGATGCTGATGCTTGGGTTCATATTGCTTTTGTTAAGGATGAACCAACTCTCGGTAATTTCACATATACAGTCTTTAGTAATGGTACCCAGATTGGACAGTGGTCTACAACTACAGATATACCAGTAGATAACGTATATGTTGGTGGTTTACTAACACCAACTGCAACTACTTCATTACTTGGTAATGTTGATGATTTCGTTATAGATGCAACTGCTCAGTATACTGGATCATCATTCACTGCTCCTACTGATGAAATTGCTATACGTACAAACAATAACAGTATTGCAATTGCAAAACTTGATAGAGAGCATTTGAAACGTGGAATGGCTGATACAGACGATGATCCAAATACTCCTGATGTATCTGTTCCATATACATTGTCTGGACTAAGTGATCATACCTCTATTATGATTGCTGAGGATAGTAATTGGACATATAACTCAACTACTGGACCTGTAGTAACCAATTGGTCAATTGGACCTGGTGGATTACAAATACTTGACTACTCTGATATAAACAGTCAACTTATACCTGGAACTTACACTTTTGATAATGATTCATTCATATATGGATCTAAGACTTCTACTGTTCCAACACCAGGTGGTAAAAAATTAAAGATTAGTCCTGTAGTTACACCAAAGTATTATATTAAGGATGCTTCTTATACTAAGATTGATAGCGTTCAAAAGATGGTATTCAATCAAGAGGTTAATTTTACTAAGGGAACTATTCTACAACAATATAATGATTCCGATGTTGTTGGTGCATTTGGAACTGTTGTGGAAGTACCAGTAGGTGAAATTGCAACACCTGGTCTTGGAAACACATATAAGATTGGTAAAATATATCCTGCAGGTGCAACATTCAATACAACAGACAAATTCAAAACTACTACTGTTGCCGATACTGAGTCAAACGTAATCTCCGACATAGTGTTCACGGCCGAACGTGCAGAAGCGGAATGGAAGGCTGCCACTGCATACACTGCTGGAGATATTGTATATGCAAATGGTAAGTTTTACTCTGCTACTACAAATGCTACCTCTGGTGCAACTAGACCTTCACATAGTACTGGTAACCAATCTGATGGTGGTGTTTCATGGGACTTTACAAGTACTTCAACTGGTGCATTAGAACTTGATCTTGCTAATACTGCATATCCTGTTCCTAGAGAACCAGCATGGAAGCAGTTAGTTATACATGAAGTTGGTGATCTAGTTTATAACGGTAGACAACTTTATAAGTGTACAGTGAGTGGTCGTACTTCTAAGATTGCTCCTACACATACTACTAGTACTGCAACTGATGGTACTGTAACTTGGGAATGGCAGAAGACATTTGATCCTCTTAGCAATTATGCTAGATTTAAGTCTTATGATGCTGCTGAACCATATTATCAAATTCAAGTTAATGAGATCTATCATGATTCTAACTCTATTGTTAATGATAGTTTAAGTCTTGGTGGAACTATTACAGTTAATCCTAAAGTAGGTGAACCAACTGTCTTACAGATTAATAGTATTAATAGTATTAAGAAGGTAACTATTCAAGCAATTCTTGATAAGACTATTCTATTAACAACTGGTGGTCAGACAAGAACTGAAGATGTTTATTGTGTTGCTAATTCAAGGCACAATTTCTCTGCTGGTAATATTCTATTCACTGAAGGATTCTCTACTGCAGAATTTAATGGATCATTCTTTGTTAAAGAAATATTCTCATCTAGAGATTACACATTTACAACTCGTGCAATTCCTAGTGCTGAACCAGCATTCAATCAAGGAAGTATTGCTCAAGTAGACATATACACTAAGCATCCTACCTTGATGCTAATAAGAAATCATAATTATATCTTTGATATGAGTGATAGTTCTAATGCTGGATATTTCCTATCATTCTCTCAAGATAATGAGTTTAAACTAGAATACTCATTTAATAATATTGAAAGAACAGGAACACCTGGTGTATTTGATGGTACTAATTCACCATTTGTTAAGTTTAAGATTGATGGTCAAGTAACAAACATTTCTTACTATTTTGATCCATCTAGAACTGGATCTGATTCTCCTGTTGGTGCTCAATCATTTATTGATGTTAAGAAGACTCCTTTCGATGGAACTTATCCTGTTGCAAAGATTATTGATGATACTAACTTCCAATTCCCACTTGCATTTGAACCTGAGTTTACACAGGCAAATGTAGGTAATGATGATCAAGGAGTAGCATACTCGAAGTATTCAACTACATCACTTAAAGCAATTGGTCCTATCAATGAAATTAAATTAATATCTGCTGGTGGATTCTATAAGAAGTTACCTATTATTTCTGATATTGCATCATTCCGTCAAATTGAAAGAGTTAATATAACTGCTGGTGGATCTGAATATGCAGTTGGAACATATGATCAGGTAGGTATTATTGGAGATGGTGAAGGTGGTCTTTGCCGTATAGAAGTTACAGTAGATGAAACTATCGGTTCTGGAACTATTAGTAGTGTAACTGTTACAGATCCAGGTAAAGGTTATACAATTGCATCTATAGATGTTGATGGGATAACTGGAATTCTTGGACCTCAGTTAACTGGTTCTGGTGCAGAACTTGCTGTAATAATTCCTGCTGAGGGAACTGGTGCTTCTGTATTCTTAACTGGTAAGAATATTGGTAAGATTAAGAAGTTGAAGAATAATGAGTTTGGTTATGGTTATTCACATGACTATACTCTAAAACCAGAAATTACCTTCCCAATTAACTTACAACTATTCAATACATCAATACTTTCACAGATTAAAATTACCAATCCTGGTGCTGGATATACTTCTCCACCAGCAGTCATCGTAACAGGTGGTGGTGGATTTGGTGCAGAAGCAATTGCTGTTGTTAAGAACAATCGTCTATCAGAAATTCAAATTAAGAATCCTGGTGCTGGATATAGTTCTGAACCAGTTGTTACTCTTAAATCTGAGTTTAACTACGTTGTTAACACTGATTTGGGATATCTACAATTTAACTTCCCACATGGAATTACACAGGGTGCTGCTATAACATTCCGTGCAGATGATGTTGGTAACACTGTAGGTGTTCTACCTCAACCTGGATCTGCTGGTTTGACTTCTTTGATTACAGGTCAGTTGTACTATGCTATTTCTGGTGAAGCAAATTCACTTGAATCTGATCAATTAAGATTTGCTTTAACACCTGCTGATGCTGAATCTGGTAACTATATTACTTTCGTAGATGGTTCTGCTGGTAGTGGTTCTGGTCGTCAAGTTCTTTTAACTGAGGTATTTGGTGGTCAAGCAGAAGCAATAGTTGAGACTTCCGTATTCTTGGAAGGTGAAAGAGTTTATATGGGTGATAGTGAAGATCAAGCAACCATATTTGCTACGGTTTCTACAAATGATGGTTGGCAAATTGGACCTAAGATCTTAAAACTAGTTGATGCTATAGGAACATTTGAAGCTGGATATAGAGTTAATGGTACTGTATCTCGTGCATCTGGTGTTATTGATAATGTATCACTTGCTAAAGGTGTATTGAATATTGGATCTCTAACTGAGACACCAGGTAAGTTTATTGATGACGTTGGTAAACCATCAGAAATTGTTCAGAAAGTTCAAGACTCCTTCTTCTATCAGAACTTCTCTTATGTTATTAAATCTCAAATTCCTATTAGCCAGTGGAAGCAACAACTTCTTGATAATAACCACCCTGCTGGTTTCAATATGTTTGGTCAGTTACAATTAACTGGTGGTAAGGACGTATCTGGACGTAAGGTTGGTACTGAATTTATTAAGCAGGTTAATATTAATGAGTATTCTAATGTTAATGAGATTACATCATTTGCTGCTGCTCAACCAATATATTCTGATTTTAATAATACTGAAGTACTTTTCCGTAAGAAACGTTTAACTAACTCTGAGGAAATCTTAACTTCTATCGTTAAGAAATTAGATGATATTTCTACTGAGTTTGATGGAATTAAAAAAGGATTTAATCTTACTGTAGAGAATCAACAGGTTATCGTTAAAAATGACCAGTTATTAATTACACTGAACGGTGTTATTCAGGCACCTATAGATTCATATGATATTGTTGGTGGACAGATTGTATTTAAAGAAGCACCAAAGGCACCTTCTAAAATTGTCTATAAAAATGTTAGTGTTGAGTTCTTAAATATCACTCGTTTAAATTTAAGTGATGTTGGTGGTATATATCCTGAGATTGGTTACACATTGCAAGGTGATAATAGTGATACTTATGCACTTGTTGTTAGTACTGGTACTAATACAGTTGACGTTGTAGATCTACAAAATACTGGTGGATCAGCAATATTTGAACTTAACGAAGTAGTTAGAGTTAGTGCTTTAGGATGGAGTGGAAGACTTGATTCAGTAACGTTACTTTCTGCAGACAACATATTTGAATTTGATGAAACAGTTATTGGTACAAATCGCAGTAAGAATAATCCAACTGCTCAAATAACTGAGATTAACTTGACTGAAGATGGTACTGCTGGTAATGATATAGTTCTATCTAAGACTTCTGGTACTGCTGAATATGAGACTGGAGTATATGATTTTGATCTTCAAGATATCATCTATTCAAACCGTTCAAATGTTGCTGCAAGGATAACATCTCAGGCACCTTATCCTGTTGGTACTGATGAAAATAGAGGTGTTCAAGAATTAACTTCTGGATCTACATTCTATGGTTTATTATTTGAACGTCTAGTTAGTCAGTCTTATCCTAATATTCTTCTAGACAATATTTCTAAATCTACTGTTACTCCAACTGAACTTTTAGATAACGATGCTCGTATAAATGGAAACTTCCTTGACTTTGAATCTATTCGTTCTTCAGAAGTTACCTACACTGATTTAACTAATGGTGTATTTGGTGCTGGAGATACAATTAGAAATATTAAAGTAATCTATAATAATCCAATTCTCGGATCTGCATATGGTATTGCTGCTAACAGACATGCTGATGGTTCTCGTTCTATAACCAATGCTAGAGATGAGATTATTGACTTTGGTGATGCTCAAATATCAGTAGATCATCCAGACTTCTATTATCCAGGACAGTCACAGACTGATGGAAGATCACGTTTCCGTGATGCTTATAGAATGATAATCAAGAATAAGGATTATATCGTAGCACAATCATATGTAGATATGGTTGCTCAATATCCATCAACTTCTATACCAAGTGCAGATAAGTGTAAGAGAGATATGGCATACTATATCGATGCAGTTGCATACGATATGTATTCTGGTGGTAATAAGTATGCACGTAAGTTTATTACTGAATACTTTAGTGGAGCAAGTTTACAGTATATTAATGCACAGGTAACTGAAACTGTTTGGGGTTATTCCAAAGTAAGTGAATATATGAATCAGGTGGTTACTAACCAACTATCTGGTAATATCACTGTTGATGGAACAGTATACACAATATACCAAGATACAACTATAACTGAAGGTAGAGCAAATTATACTGATACTTCAGGTGATCCTATTAGTAATACAAACAGTGGTGCTTGTGCTGATGTTCGTGCTGCTCTAGATACACTTAAGAACACTATTAGTGAAACTCTTCTACAGAATCAGGACTTTAGTGATATTGAGGCAACTGAACCTTCTTACAACGCATCTGAAGTTATATGTCGTCGTGACTTAGGTTTATTTGTTGATGCTTTAGCACAAGATGTTAAGAGTGGTGGTAATCTATCAAGTGTTAAGTTTGTTCGTTCATACTATGCTACTGATGGTACTATCATTTCAGGTCTTCATGCTTCACAAGCAGGTACATCAATAACCCATGCTCGTGATCTTTCGAAGAAAGCAATTAACAACTTACTTTATGTTAAAGATTTAAGTTCAACAGGTTACAACTTAAATGATCCTACCACTTATAGTGGTGGTGTTGCTCCTGCACAATACTATGATGCTAACTATGCATCTGGTAACAATAACACATCAACTAACTGTGCTAACGTTCAGTCTACAATTGATACTCTAACTGGAATTGTTACAACTGCATTTGCTGCTGGTAATCAAACTAATATCAACGCACTTGCAAGTATAGATGATGGATCATTCCGTGATGGTGAAACTGTTCGTGTTGTTAAGATTGCTTATAAGGATAAGTCATCTGGATTATTTGCTACTGGTGACGTAATTAAAGGTGTATCATCTAATGCTTCAACAACACTTGAAGGTGTTAACTCTGGTTTAAGATGGATATTTAGTGATAGTTCTGGTGTAACAGGAACGTTTACAGACCGTGAATATATCACTAACTCTACTCTTGTTAATACTAATAACGTTACTCAAAGTGTTATTGTTACTAAGTCTGAATTAACTAATTCTACAAAATCTCTAAAATTTACTGGTGGTGGATTCCTTAAGTCTCCAGATTCATATGACTTTGACTTTGACACAGGAGATTTCACACTTGAAGCATGGATAAATCCAACTGCTATAACTGGCACACAGATGTTGTTTGACTTACGTCGTACTGCTGGATCAGGTTTAAGAGTTAATATGTATGATGAAACTATCCGTGTTTACAACGGAAGTACTAGTATCATACTTTCTGGTAATGTATTTACTGCAGCAAATACTTGGTACCACGTTGCAGTTATCAGAAATGGTGGTGTGATGCAAGCATATGTTAATGGAACACAAGCAGGTAGTAATGTTGCTAATAGTGATGACTTTGGATATTCTCCTTGTTACATTGGTTCTGATTTAGCAGGTTCGAATGACTTCACTGGTAACATGGATAATGTTATTGTAAGAAAAGGAGTTGCATCATATAGTGCTGCATTCACTCCTCCTACTGCTCCAGATTTCACTGATGAAAAAATCGTTCTAGGTTTAACAGGTGAGACACCATTTATATGTTCTACTACTGAAACTTATGCTAAGTTCACTGGTCAAACTATATCATCTGCAACTGCTAAGAAGATCGATTATGATTCTAATCGTGTAATTATTGAAGATGTAGATCTTGGTAGAGATGAGCATCGTCGTGCTGCAGCATCCATACTACAGAATGATAAGTGGATTTCTGAGACTGCTGTTGCAATGATGAAGGCTAAGTTCTC
>Ga0163179_10000464_pt1 | contig 29599 bp, 50 predicted proteins | sample AtlANTMetagenome_FD_109643 | JGI IMG/M metagenome (GOLD analysis project Ga0163179, IMG submission 109643) | Marine eukaryotic phytoplankton communities from the Atlantic Ocean - Atlantic ANT 2 Metagenome | ecosystem: Environmental > Aquatic > Marine > Oceanic | place: North Atlantic Ocean...
CTATTGCAGGTGCAACACCTACACTTGCAAAGACCACAGTTGTCGCAAATTTCAGAATCCTTTTCATCTTCAACCACTACTAACGTACGGTTATCTCAGATACAAACTGTGTTGTTACAGCAGTATTTGCTCCACCAGCTGCTATGTCACTAAACTCGTGAGTACTATTGACTTCACCAGCAAGGTCAGCAACTGTACCACCAGCTACACTGTATATATCACCAAAGTTTTGCGATGCTCCAACAGTTACTGCTGATGTAGGCAATGCGTCCCCTTGTAAAAAACTAGTAGAGTAGCTAAAAGCTTCCCCTGCTGTGTGCTGTTCTGCTACTACTGCACCAGGAACTATAAGACCTGAAGTAATAGTACCTGATGATAGGTAATCATCATTGTCACCTATACTTGTGTCCACATTACTACCTGAAATGCTGAACGAAGATCCTATCCTCTCAGCCTGAGTTGATGCTCCTCCTACGCTCAGTTGTACTGAAGAGGAAAACCTTGTAGTAATATCAGCTCTCACTGGGTTTGCTAATACACCGATACTAGCAAGCATAACGAAAGGAATGAATCTTTTCATTTCTTTACATAAGTTGATCTTCAGCTATTTATACCTATAGATGTTCTAGAAAACCGTATCAAAATTTACGGTATCAACGCTAACCATTCTTCCTCTTTACAGTGTTAAATAGAAGTGATTGCCGAAAGGGATCACCATTAACCTCGCTTATTTAAGGAGAACTATTATGACAAATTTATCACGTTATCGTGCGTCTGATTTACCCGAACTATTTGATAAGATTACTAAGCATAGTCTAGGGTTTAATGATCAATACTTTGATCGTTTTTTCAATGTAGATGTACCACACAGTAATTATCCACCATACAATCTTGTAACTATTAACAACGTGGAGTCACGTTTGGAGATTGCACTTGCTGGATTCAAGCGTGAAGACGTAAATGTCTACACAGAATATGGTAAGTTAGTTGTAGAAGGTAAGAAGGACACTAAAGAAGGAGAGGAAGTAGAATACTTCCATCAGGGTCTTGCTCAGAGATCTTTCACTAAACAGTGGACTCTTACTGATGATACAGAAGTTCGTAATGTAAAATTTGAGGACGGTTTACTCACCATTGAGTTGGGTAAGATTGTTCCAGAACATCACGCAAGAAAGGATTGGTCATTAGCTTGACTTATCCTTAACCTTGTGCTATTATAAATAACTTAACATACGTTAATACAGGCCCGAAAGATCGTACCCTGTCAGATGTTAAAACTATCCCATGTCGGGGATGGTATCATCCGCAGGGTTTTTCTATACCTTTGCGAGATAATTAAAAACTAAAATGTCTTTTAAATCAACAATCGCTGCGGTAGCAGCATCTCCATTCCTATTCGCTGGTGCAGCTTTTGCTGGTCCTTACGTGAATATTGAAGCGAATGGTTCATATCCAGATGGTTCATATGAGTCAGGTGCATTAGAAGCACAAGTTGGATACGAAGGATCCACAGAAGGTGGATTTGACTGGTATGTATCAGGCGGTCCTACAGTAACTCACACAGAATCTACTGATGAGTACGGTGATGTAGAACTAGCAGGATACCTTGGTGGTTCTTATGATAAGTTCTACGGAGAGATCTACGGTGTAACTAACGACAGCGACCTTGACCTTGCTGGAAAGGTTGGTGTTAAGTTCACTTTCTAAAATAAAAAGTTATATATAGTCTATAACTTAATAGAGAACCCTTCGGGGTTCTCTTTTTATTGGAATTCCTAATGAACTTCTATTATAATTGCTCACCACAAGGCTACAATGGTGACAAAGAGGTCTTGACAATTGAACTCCCATCGTATATGATGGAAGATGTATTGACGCTTGCACGTAACATTGCATACGAAAAAGGCACTCATCCTACCAAAGTCCTTAAGGACATAATTAATCAAAGCGTCAACATTATTGCAGAAAAAAGCTATGAGCGTAAAAATCGCAAGACTAAAAGGCGGTGAAGATGTCATCGCTGACATTAAAGAAGTCAGTGCTAAGGAAGACGAGAACAAAACTGCTATTGCATTCATGTTCCGTGACCCATACACAGTCATTTTAGATGATCAATCTGAAATTGAGATGGAGATGTGGGGTGAAGGAGATGAAGAGATGGAAGAAGAGCAGGAGATTCTAGCATCTAATAAAGAAGCAATTGAAAAGAATCCTAATCTTATTCTATATCCTTGGGCACCCTTAGCAACTAACAGAGACTTTTATATTCGTTTAGAAGAAGTCGTTACTGTCTATGATCCTCATGGTCAAGTAACAGAAAAGTACATTGAACTTATTGAGGCAAAAGATGGAGAATCTAAAGATAGTTCTTCTTAAGAACGGTGGTCTAAATGACTATCTTATTGGTGTAGTTGAAGAACTTGATGAGGAGCCAGCACTCTTCATTCAAGATTGCTTCAAGATTGTGGATGATAACTTGGAGGTCTATCCAAAATATTCAGCACAACGTGACTTGTTCTTGACAAGTGAGTCAATCTTTACTATAGTAGATCCAAGTGCTGCAATGGTGGAACTGTACAATTTTACAGTACCTGCTAAACCACCTGCTGACGAACCTACTGAATGAGTTTCTACACCAACGTTCAACTTTTAGGAAATACTATCCTCTATAGAGGATATGAAGGAGGGGAGCGAGTAGAACATCGCTTCCAATTTTCTCCTACTCTTTTCATGACAAGTAATAAGGAGGAGAAGTATAAGACTTTAACAGGACGTAATGTTAAACCTGTTAAATTCAACACAGTTCGTGAAGCAAGAGATTTTGCTGAGAAATATCACGGTGTTGAGGGTGTAGAAGTACATGGATATGACCGTTATCTTTATCAATTCTTGTCTAAAGAATTTGCAGGTGAGGTAGACTATCGTATGGATCAGATGAAGATCTATACTATTGATATTGAGGTAGCATGTGAGAATGGATTCCCAGATGTAGATGCATCAGCAGAGGAAATGCTATGTATTACGATCAGAGATCATGCAACTAAGAAGACTATTACATGGGGAATCAGAGAATTTGAATCTGAGCATGAGCATCACATCTTTGATGATGAACGTTCAATGCTTGCTCACTTTATTAAATGGTGGGCAGAAAATACTCCTGACATTGTAACAGGATGGAACTGTAACCTGTATGATATTCCATATATTTGTCGTCGTGTAGATCGTATCCTTGGAGAGAAGTGGATGAAGTCTTTGTCACCTTGGAATAAGGTTGATGAGGAAGAAGTTTATATTCAAGGTCGTCGTAATATCTACTATGATATTTGTGGTGTATCAATTCTAGATTATCTAGATCTTTATAAGAAGTTTACCTATACTAATAGAGAGTCTTATCGTCTTGATTATATTGCCAATGTAGAATTGGGACAGAAGAAGTTAGATTGGTCTGAACATGAAAACTTCAAAGCATTCTATACTAATGATTGGCAGAAGTTTATTGAATATAACATCATTGACGTTGAACTTGTTGACCGTTTGGAAGACAAGATGAAGTTGCTTGAACTAGCAATCACAATGGCATATGATGCTAAGGTAAACTTTGATGACGTATACTCACAGGTTCGCATGTGGGATACTATGATATATAATTATCTAAAGAAGAAGAACTTTGTAGTTCCTCCAAAAAAACGTTCATCTAAAAACGAAAAATACGCAGGTGCTTATGTTAAGGAACCGAAACCAGGACGCTATGATTGGGTGGTTAATTTTGACCTCAATAGCCTGTATCCTCATCTCATTATGCAGTACAATATCAGTCCAGAAACCCTCTGGGAGACTAGACACAGTAATGCCAGCGTTGAAGGGATCTTAAAACAAGATTGTACATTTGATCCTCAGTTTGCAACATGTGCTAATGGTGCACAGTATCGTAAAGATATCAGAGGATTCCTACCAGAAATGATGGAGACTATTTACAATGAGCGAACGATTTATAAGAAGAAAATGCTCAAAGCGAAGGGGGATAATGAAGTTTCGCCAAGTGCCAAACTACAAAGAGATATTAGTAAATTCAATAACATCCAAATGGCTAGAAAGATCCAGCTCAATTCAGCTTATGGTGCCATTGGAAATCAATACTTTAGATATTACAACCTACTTAATGCTGAGGCGATTACTCTCAGTGGGCAGGTTAGCATCCGTTGGATTGAAAACAAAATGAATCAGTATCTAAACAAGATACTGAAAACTACTGGAGAAGATTATGTTATTGCTTCTGATACCGACAGTATATATCTTAACTTGGGTCCTCTGGTTGAGACTGTATACAAGGGGAGAGAGAAAACTGATGAAAGCGTTGTCACGTTCCTTAATAAGATCTGTGAGTTGGAACTTGAAAAGTTTATTGAAAGTTCTTACCAAGAATTGGCCGACTACGTAAGTGCTTACGATCAAAAGATGTTTATGAAACGTGAGACCATTGCCAACAAAGGTATATGGACAGCGAAGAAGAGATACATCTTAAATGCATGGGACATAGAGGGTGTTCGTTTCAAAGAACCACAACTTAAAGTTATGGGTATTGAAGCGGTCAAGTCTTCTACACCTGCTGCATGTCGTACTGCTATTAAGGATGCACTTAAAGTTATTATGAATGGTACTGAGGAAGATGCTCAGAAATTTATAGCAGACTTTAAAGAAAAGTTCAACGCACTTCCACCAGAGAATATTGCATTCCCTCGTGGGTGTAATGGTGTAAGTAAGTGGTCAGACCCATCAGGTTTGTATAGTAAGGGTACTCCTATACATGTACGTGGTGCTATTCTTTATAACTTCCATATTAAGAAGAACAAACTCACACACAAGTACCCATTAATTCAAGACGGTGAGAAGGTGAAATTCATTTACTTGAAGACACCAAACAAGATCATTGAGAATGTCATCTCATTTATGAGTGACTTCCCCAAAGAATTGGGGCTTGACAAATCAGTGGATTATGAGTTACAATTCCAGAAGAGTTTCCTAGATCCACTAAAAGTTATTCTTGACACAATCGGGTGGAAACCTGAGAAAATAGCAACCTTAGAACATTTATTCGGATGACAAGTAGTTTTTTAAAAGATGTAGTTGGAGAGATTGGAAACGAGTATGCTTCCATCGTCTCCGATGGTGTATCAGCAGGTGATACTGCTAATTACATTGACACTGGTAGTTACATTTTCAATGCACTATGTAGTGGGTCTATCTATGGAGGTCTTCCATCTAATAAGATCACAGCACTTGCTGGTGAGACTAGTACAGGTAAAACATTCTTTGCCCTAGGACTAGTTCGTAGTTTTCTGGAGATGGATCCAGATGCAGGTGTTGTTTATTTTGAAAGTGAATCTGCTCTCTCTAAAAATTTAATTGAAGAGAAGGGTATAGATTCAAATCGTATTATCATTGTGCCTGTAGTTACAGTACAGGAATTTAGAACACAAGCAATACGTATCCTTGATAAATATTTACAACAGGCAGAATCAGATCGTAAACCTTTAATGTTTGTTCTTGACTCACTTGGTATGCTAAGTACTACCAAAGAGATTGAGGACAGTGAAGCAGGGAAAGAAACTCGTGATATGACTCGTGCCCAGATTGTCAAGTCCATCTTTAGAGTGTTAACTTTAAAACTTGGCAAGTCAAATGTACCCCTTATAGTTACTAATCATACATACGATGTGGTCGGCAGTTATATCCCAACTAAAGAAATGGGAGGCGGTAGTGGCCTCAAGTATGCCGCGTCTACAATCATCTATCTTAGCAAAAAAAAGGAAAAGGATCAGACAGAGGTTGTTGGAAACCTTATTAAAGCTAAGACAGCTAAAAGTAGACTCAGTAAAGAAAACTCGGAAGTCACTACTAGATTATTTTACCAAAAAGGATTAGACAGATACTATGGTCTCATAGAACTCGGTCTTAAATACGAAGTATTTGAAAAGAAAGGTACTCGTATCAAGGTCGGAGACTCATCAGTTTATCCAAAACAAATGCTTGAGAATCCTGAGAAGTATTTTACTCCAGAGATCATGCAAGCACTAGACGAGTGTGCTAAAAAGGAATTTAGTTACGGTAATGAAACTACTTAAAGATTACATCCGTGTTTACGATGATGTAATTGATGAAGCTTTATGCCAACAATGTATCAGTCTCTTTGAAGATAATAAAGAACTTCATCAGAGATTGGAAAATGAATTACGTCCCCAATGCACCCAGTTTAATTTTACTAAACTGTATCAAGAAGATAAGACAACCCACGAACCTCTACACTACCTATTACAGGCAGCGTATGTGGGTTGTTTAAATCTATATAAAACTGAAGCAGGTGTTGGTGATAAGTATCAAGACGATGTTGCCCTAGAAGAATTTAGATTTACAAAGTATAATACTTCATTTCAAGATGATTGTACTTTACCTAGTGGTGATTCAGATCAGTATAAAGAACATGTACATGTTCGTGACTACAATTCTGCTCGTAGATACCTAGCAATGATCTTGTATCTCAGCGAACCTAATGAAGGTGAAGAAGTATTTCCTGACATAAGTTACTGGATTAAGCCAAAGTGTGGTAGAATGTTAGTGTTCCCACCCACATGGCAATACCCTAACTTAAGTAAACCATGTAGAAAGAGAGCGAAGTATCAAGTCGGAACTTATTTGCATTACCTATGAATCAAGAGTTACTAATTTTAACTAACCTTTTATGTAATGAACAGTACGTACGCAAGGCAACACCGTTCTTAAAGTCAGAGTATTTTACTGAGTTTAATTACCGTGTAATCTTTGATGAACTTCATGCTTACATAAATAAGTACAATAGTCTTGCCGATAAGAACATACTCTACATTGAGTTAGAGAAGAGAACAGATCTAACCGATGATGGATTTCAGCAAGTCAGAGGCATTGTAGAAAGCATAATTTGCGAAGAACAAGAACTACCATGGTTGTTGGACACCACTGAGAAATGGTGTCAGGAGAGAGCAATATATTTGGCACTCATGGAGTCTATCAAAATTGCAGATGGACAAGATAAAGATAAAGACAAGGGAGCAATCCCTCATGTTTTAACTGAAGCACTTGGAGTTTCCTTTGACACACATATCGGGCACGATTATATCTCAGATTCAGACGAGAGATATGAAACGTATCATAAGAAAGAACAGAAGATTCCGTTTGATTTGGAACTCTTCAATAAAATTACGAAAGGGGGTCTCCCTAATAAGACGCTCAACGTGGCACTGGCTGGAACTGGTGTTGGTAAGTCATTGTTTATGTGTCATATGGCCAGTGCGACGTTACTACAAGGGAAGAACGTTCTCTATATCACATTGGAAATGGCTGAAGAGAAGATCGCAGAGAGAATTGACGCAAATCTACTCAATGTTAACATCCAAGACTTGAAATCATTACCCAAAGTAATGTTTGATAACAAGATTGGAAACCTTCAAAAGAAAACAACTGGTAAGGTTATCATCAAAGAGTATCCTACTGCATCAGCACACTCTGGACACTTCAGATCATTGGTTGGTGACCTTAAACTTAAGAAGAATTTTACTCCAGACATCATCTTTGTAGACTATCTAAATATATGTGCTTCAAGCAGATATCGTAGTGGCACGAACATCAACTCGTACACGTTGGTTAAGAGTATCGCAGAAGAACTTCGTGGACTTGCTGTTGAAAGTAATGTCCCGATTGTTAGTGCTACTCAAACTACTCGTGCTGGTTTCGGGTCTAGCGATCCTGACCTTACTGACACGTCAGAGTCTTTCGGACTCCCTGCTACTGCTGACCTTATGTTCGCTCTCATATCTACTGAGGAATTGGAAGGTTTGAATCAGATCATGGTCAAGCAGTTGAAGAATCGTTACAACGATCCTACAATGAACAAAAAGTTTTGCGTAGGTATTGACAGAGCGAAGATGAGACTGTATGATATACCAAACCCTCAAGGGGGATTGGTTGATTCTGGTCAGGATCAAGACATTGAAATCGTTAAGAAGATTTCTAAGAGTGACAAATTATCTCAATTAACTTATTAAAATGAAACGACCTGAGAAAGGATTTGCCAGTGGTACTGGTATTAATGAAGACACCGTTACGGATGTCATTCCAAAGGTAGATTATGATGCCTATCTTGAATTTGTAGAACAGGTAACCTCACCTGAGTCTAAAGATTATGATGCATTTGGAGAACGCTTAGATGCACTCCAAGCAAAACAAGCAGATGTCCAAAGATTAATCACTGCTGCTATGGGTATTAGTGCTGAAGGTGGTGAGTTTATGGAGATCGTTAAGAAGATTTGCTTCCAAGGAAAACCTTATAGCGATGACAATATTGATCATATGAAGACCGAACTAGGTGATATATTATGGTACATAGGACAAGCATGTATAGCATTGGGTACATCATTTGATGAACTTACCTTGCTAAACGTGAATAAATTAGTAGCAAGATACCCAGAAGAACAATTCAATGTGATGCGTTCTGAAAATCGTAAAAAAGGAGACCGTTAATGTTATCAAAACAAGTAGAAGAATCACTAAGAGCATCCCAAGAACATCTAAGAGATGCTTTAGCATTCTCAGCACGAGGTGAGAAACCTTATGTATCAAAACATATCGCTAGTTTCTTAGCAGATATTGATAACCTCATTGATGCATATGATATCATAGAAAAGATGAGAGAGAAAGTAGAAGGACTAGACGATAAATAGTCCGAGGAGACCTGCGTGACTAATGGCAAAGAAGAAACCTAGAGGAACTAATACAGAATCTGAGATAATGTTAGCCATTAATCAGGTTCTTGACAGTTATGATACTGAGATTATAAGTTCATCCAGTCAGATGACACGAATCAAAGTTGTAGGTAAGGATAGGGCAGCAATAAGAGATGAAGTTCATAAAGAACTTAAGAAGATCAATTGTGATTTTGTATTCTCTGATCAGTTCTATGAAGTAGGTAAGTGGATATCTAGTTTTCCTGGTACTATATTAATATCAACAGAAGGTACTAAGACTGAATTAGTTTATAAAGCAAAGGGTGGAGATAAACAATCAGGTGGTGGAGCAGCAATAACAAAGTTAACTGAGTCTGCTCAATGTGTGTATGCTGCTGTTAGACAGAAGAAAGGATCTGATATTGTACCATCAGATGTTACCGCAGCAAGTGTTAAAGCAGCATCAAACTTCTTTGACATTGATGAGAAAGTAGATAACGTTTTAAAAAATTTAACAGAGGACTGGATTATATCTTGTACTAGGGGTGCCAATATGATGGTACCCTTTTTTGGTAAAGGTTATTCATATCATAGAGGATCTAAGACTGTCAATCAAATTGAAAAAGCATTCAAAGATATCAAAGCAAAAGAAAAGATCAGGATGGACATTAACAAATGGTCACCTGCTGACATCTATGCATTTAAAAACTTTGATCCTAAATGTTTGAATGAGGAGATGAGTTTTAAAGGATTGAATCAGTGTATGCAAGAAAGGATACAGAAAGGTATTGCTCTAGGTGTATCTCTGAAGAAGATTGAAGGTGCTGCTAAACCATTAAAGGAAGTTAACTTTGATAAGAAACAAAAGAACACTCAAGAGTTTGATAAGTTTGAGTTCAGTAAGGACTCTATGGATGGATACATTCATTTTAAATCAGGTTCAAAGATACAGTTTAGATCCTTTGGTGGTAAGAAACTAACTGGTTGGCAAGGTGAAGTTAAAGGTGCCTCTGCTAATCAGGGTAAGATATCATTAGGACCTATGAATATTCTATTGAAACAGCATGGTCTAGGTAATAAACAGATACCAACTACAGCAGCAAACAAAGTTAGAAACAATAAATCGCAGGTTATAGATGAGATTATAAAAGGATTTGGGAAGTACAGTACTCACAATACTAAGGTGATTACTCAGATAGTAATGAAGGCAGAGGATCCATGGTTATATTCTAAGTGGCAGGTTGTTAAACTTTTTGATACAGTTTCAGGTATCACTCCAAAGAAAGCAAAGGATAAATTCTGTGAGGATCTATTACTATATGCTGCTAGTCAGTCCAGTCTGTCAGCACCATATTATAAACTGACAGATTAAAAACTGTCACATCACTGATGACAACTAGGGTTTAGTGTGCTATAATAAGGGTATCTGACAGACAAGCATGCCCAACAAGCACCTAGAACATCCAGAAGATCTAATACTATTAGGAACAGATCCTAATGAAGTGTTGGATCATCTTTTTATGGTGCATAAACTTACTACCAAATGGGATGGTGCACCTTCAATAGTATTTGGTAAGCATCATACTAGTGGTAGATTCTTTGTTGGTACGAAGAGTGTCTTCAACAAGAGAATGATAAAGATTAATTATAGTGTCGCAGATATCGTTAGTAATCATGAAGGTGCAGTAGCACAGATTCTTACCGCCTGTTTCTATGCTTTACCTCGTATAGAAGGTATCGTACAAGCAGATTTTATCGGGTTTGGAGGTTCTGATCGCTACTGCCCCAACACGATTACTTATAAGTTTCCCTCAATTTTGAAACAAGACGTAATCATTGCACCACATACAGCATATAATGAGGTTAGTCCTACTGCTGTACCTATCTTTGGTGTTAAGTTACCATCAACTGATACATGTTATTGTATAGATACTGAGACATGTACATTAGATGTGCCTTTTAAAGCAAAAAGTTTAATTCAAGCAGCAAGATTGTTGGTTCCATTCTGTAAGTTTCCTACTTCAGATTTGAGATCATATTATAATAAATTTGTTCGTGAAGGTAAAACTCCTACAGCGTCTGAAATCTACTTTAGTTTGCCTGATAAATATAAGTGTGAGGTAAATATAAATACCTTTAGATTATACAATCTAATACTGAATATTAAAGATAATTTACTCGCTGCCATTAAGGTAGATGAGACTGTTGAATACTTACTAAGTGATCAACCTACTACACCAGAAGGTTTTGTTTTAATAGGACCTAAGTATTCAGTGAAACTTGTTAACCGTTTGGAATTTAGTCAAGCAAACTTTAACTTACGTAAAAATTGGAAGCATGAAAAAGTTTAGCGACTTCCTTACCGAAGCAGCAAAATCAAGAGCCGCAGATCAGGCATCAAAACTAGGGTTAAATCACGTAGGGTACGGCTACTATGGTAGTGCCAACGGACAGGTTACCCATCGTTCTGTTAATGGAGTATTAATAGAACTAACACCAGAACAGCAAGCAGCAAAGAATGGAACACCACCAGAACAACAGACTCAACAAGGAACTGGAGAGGAAGAAGGTGGCAACGCGGGCACTAAAGGTGACATATCTATTACATTTGGAAGATTTAATCCACCAACTGTCGGACATGAAAAACTCATTGAGCGACTCGCTTCATCTAGTAAGAGTGGGGAGTACAAGATATATCCCAGTAGGTCTCAAGATCCAGCAAAGAACCCAATAGATCCTGAGACGAAAGTACATTACATGCGTCAGATGTTTCCTGACCATGCCCATGCAATTATTAATAACGAAGAATTTAAAACAATATTTGATGTTCTTAAATCTCTATACAATGAAGGGTATTCTTCTATCAATCTAGTACTAGGTGGTGATAGAGTTGCAGAGTTTGAGAACCTAGCACAGAAATATAATGGTAAACTCTACGAGTTTGAAGAGATCAAGGTACAATCAGCAGGTGATAGAGACCCTGATTCAGATAGTGTAGAGGGTATGTCAGCATCTAAAATGCGTAAGGCAGTAGCAGATGGTGATTATAATATGTTTAAATCAGGAATACCTAAGACACTTAGTGATAAAGAGTGTAAAGAACTCTTTAAAGAAGTAAAGAACTCTATGCAATTGCAAGAGGAAGATGATTTCTCAGAAGCATCTTATGCTTTATATGAGATAGCACCTAAGTTAGATCCCGATGGTCTTAGGGAAGCATATTATGACATGAAGGTCTTTAAAGAAGGTACCTTCATTGAAAATATCAACAGTGGTATTACTGGAAAGATTGTAAAACGTGGTGTAAACTATGTTATATACATTGATGAGCATGATAATGTTTACCGTGGTTGGTTAAAGGACTTACAAGAAGTACTTCCATCTGGAAAGAACTTTGTTTCCTTCAAAAAAACTGATCCTAAAAAAGGATACGCAGATCTTAAGGCATACAATTTTAGTCCATTAGGATTAGAAGGAACACCTAAACTTGCTAAAGCAGTAAGAGATCTGACACCAGGTTTAACAAAAACTATAAATAAAAAGAGCAAGGTAAAAGCAAAATGAACCTACAAGAACTCCCCGATATGACCGATGCCCTTGAGCGTATATATCAAGAGCAGAAAAAGAAAGGAAAGAAAGCCAAACGTTGGTGGGACGACGATGGTGATGGAAAAGGATATGAGAAGGGTGAAGTAGATGGTAAGTTCCCTAATAAGAAGGAGAAGTGATTCATGTTAACCTTAAAAGAATACTCTAAGAAGAAATCTAAGGTTAAGATCAATCCAATGACCAAAGATCTTATGGAAAAACCTGAGTCTCTTCCTAAAGAAAAGAAGGAGATGAAGAGTAAGAAGCTTGATGATAATGAAGGACTTACTGTAGAAGCAAAGGTAGATAAAGGTCGTTCTGATTATGGTAAAGCATCTATCAGAAATTACAGAAGGAAAGGACCTGGCCATGATGATCCAGGAATGTTTGATCCAGAAGGTAAGAGAGGAAAGACAATAGATCAGAGACGGAAAGAGCACAAAGCACGTCGGGGTGTTAAGGGTGCAAAGGTTCCAGCATATAAGAGAGAAGATGCAGAGGTTCTTGATGAACTCAAGACTTCAACGCTATTGAGTTATACTCAATCAGCAACAAACCGTTTAGCATTTGATGGTAAAGGTGACAAGAAATCTATCAAAAGAGCTAAGGGAATTAAAAACGCAGCAGGTAAATTGGCAATGAGAGCAACTGATCCAGATGGTAAGATGGGATTCAATAAGAACCCTAAGAATGAAGCTACACTAGCAACAGCACGTAAGAATATTAAGATGGATCCAGATAAACCTTCCTGTTGGAAAGGTTATAAGGCAACTGGTACCAAGATGAAAGGTGGTAAAGCAGTTCCAGATTGTAAGAAGGAAGAACTTGCAGACGAAGGAACTTCATACGGATTATATAAGGGATCAGGTAAGGCAGGTGGTGCTATGAAAGCATACTTAGATAATAAGGCAAAGAAGTTAGAAGCAAAGAAGAAGAAACAAAAACCAGAGTATGCTAACAATCCTGCGTTTGGTGATCCTTCACATCATTCTAATGCTAAGAATAAAACTGAAGAACTGAAAGGTTTCAATGCATACCTAGAGTCTTCATGTGATACAAAAGAGAAAGCAAAAAATGATGCTGTATTAAAACGTAAAGAAGACCTCAAAGTTGCTAAATATAACACCAAGAAAGAGGAAATTGCTTATGCTGATGCAGAAAAAGTCCGTGAAGAAGTCCAAGAAAAAACTTACTCCACCAAGACTCTGGATGCAATTAAAGCAAAACTTACTGAAAGAGCCACTGCCCTCCACCTAGAATACTCTAAGGTTAAGAAAAAAAAAATTAAACTTGAGGCCACTCGTTTAAAAAAAGAGTTAGGTTATGATGTAGGTGGTACTAAGAAACCATCAGGAAAAAAGGTAGTTGACGCTGCTCTTCAAGCAGCAAAGAAGTCAATAGCAGCCAAGTATGGTAAGGGTGCTATCATGAGAAGTGGTAGTAACCAAGCAAAGAAGGTCAAGGGTGCTAAGTCTACTGTAGGTACTAATAAGTATAAGGATGCAGCAGACAAGAAGAAAGCAACAGCAGCTAGTGCTAAGAAGCGTGGGTTTAAGTCTACACAAAATTACGTAGACACAATGGCACGTTACGGTGGCAAGAAAAACTACGACAAAGGTAAAGGTCTTGGAACTTAACGAGAAACCAAATCCATATGGTAAGCGAGCAAAACTCAAGATGCTTATCAAAGGGTTTGCTGAAAAGCAAAGAGCAAAGGCAGGTGTCACAAAAGAAGGTACTTCTTGTGGTGAAGGAGAGTATTTCTGTCGTGATGAACAGAAGTGTAAACCTATACCCAAGGGTCACCATGTCATGAAGGATGGTACTCTTATGAAGGGTGAGACCCACAAGGAAGGTGCTGCTTGGACAAAGAAAGCAGGTCAAAATAAGGAGGGTGGACTCAATGAGAAGGGTAGGAAGTCTTATGAACGTGAGAATCCTGGCTCAGATCTAAAAGCACCAAGTAAAAAGAAAGGTAATAAGAGGAGAGCATCCTTTTGTGCTAGGATGAAAGGTATGAGAAAGAGACAGAAACCATCTAACAATACAGGTGATGATAGATTATCTAAGTCACTAAGAGCATGGAACTGTGAGTATGAACCAGTTGGTACACCCATAGTAGAGACTACTAAGTTAAAGGATGAACTCATTGCTGGTGCTCAGAAAAGACATGCTGCTGCTAAGAAGAAAAAGTTTGGAGCATTCATGGGTGATGCTAAGAAAGCAAAGGAAAGGATAACTAAATCTGAGAAAGGTGTCAGATTTTACGATAAGAAGGGATCAGGATTCATGAGGGGTGGAAAGAAGAAGTACGATTGAGGCTATATAATGTAGCATGCAAAATTAATTATGACTAAATTTTTACTTCCTATCGCTATCAACATCATAGACAAAGCGGTAGACAAAATCCCAGAAGATCTAGAAGGTAAGATCAAGGAGTTCATTATCGGACTACTTAAAAAGGCTGCTGCCAAGTCAGGGAACAAGGTAGATGATCAGTTAGTAGCTGCTTTAGAGAAAGCACTTCTAGAGTCCTGATCGTTATAAATAATATCAATAGACAAATATTTTAGGGGATATCAAAATGGCTCTATGGGGAGTTACTGACGCAGCAGAGGACAAGCCTAAGTGGGCTGTAGAAGGCGGTGCTGTTGATCCAAGTAATGTATTTGCCACCGCACAAGGTTGGGTATTACGTCATTATAAAGCAGCTGATAAGTCATCATACTGGGACGAAGTTCTAGTAGCAACTGATGGTCTTGTTGGTGCTGGTGGTCGTGGTACAGATACCCTAGGTGAAGCAGATATCACAGCAGTATTCTTTGAGGAGAGTACATACGCAGCCGCTGCAACTGGTACAGTTATCGTTATCTACAACGAACTCGTTGATGTAACTAACGGTGCTACTCTTGTAGTTACTAACACTACAGACAGTGCAAGTATAACTGCTACTGCTGCTGCACAGACAGGTACAAACCGTGTTGAATTTACATTCACATGTGCTGCTGCCGACAAGGTACACACTATTGGTGCTCAAACAATTTCTGGAACAATTAAGGACGCAGGTACAAACACTGCATCTGATAAGGTGTTCGTTTTAGGAGATACAATAGGAGCAGGTGGTTCTGGTAGTACCAAAACAATCACTACGACTTAATCATTAGATGAAATTTGGTGAACTGAATACCGAAAACTATATAATGTTCGCCATCAAAAATTATGAGAATCCTCACAGTGTTACTCGTGAGGATTTTGATGAAGACATGAAACGATTCAAATACCTCAAGAGATTACTCAAGAGGTATTTGCGTGGGGGACCTCTGAGAACCCACTTAATCATTAATCATTTGATTGTTCTTTATAATGTTTTTGATGACGCTGCAACACCATTACTTCTTTACAAATTTGAAAAAGAGTATTGGCCACTGTTGCGAGCATTTTTAGAATACCTAAACAGATTTCCTGAACATTACATGGACTGTTTAGAATCTGACCCAGACGTTGTTAAAGATCTGAACAAGTTATGATCAACGAAGAACCTACAATGAGTGTTGGAGCAGGTGGATTTACAGGATCCGCAGCTGCAACAGGTCCTAATGCAGGTTTTGATCCTATATTAGACTTCCGTAAGAAAGCTAATGCTAAGATAAAAGATCATCCATTTGTCAGTGAGTATAGAAAGGCACGTCCTAAGAAGGTCAAGAAGGAAGCTGTTACCCCTAATGACGGTAAGGTAAAGAACAAAGTTAACCCTGCTATGCCTAGTAGGTTACTACAATATAAGGTCAAGGTACCTGGTGTAGGAGAAACTATTGTTTATGCTAACAATCCTTCTGAACTTAGACAGAAGATGCGTCTACTCATTAACCCTCGTTACAGAGGTGATGTAGAAATTGATAGAGTGTTTCCTGGTCAAGCAGCAAAATTTTATATGGACAAGCGAATGAAAGCTTTAAAGAACATCCCCGAAGAGTTTGTCCTTGAGGATCAAGACAAGCAAATGAAACAGCAACTTGCTCAACAGAAGGTGCAGAATCTTAAGAAGAATGCACAACTTAAGAAGCAAGAGATTCAGAAAACATTACAAAAGAAGACTGCTAACCTTAAGAGGAAAGCAAGAGTAGGTACAGATGTATCAACTCAGAACGAAGAGTTTACTAAGAGTGGTAACCTAGCAAAGATCAAGAGTTGTGCTGATGGTGGATGTGCAGGTGCTATCAAGTTCCATACAGGAGAAGAGTTTGAAGTGACTCCTGATGTAGCTAAGAAAGTTATGACTGCATTCTCTTCCCTTGGTGCTCGTAAGAATCAAGCAAAGTTTAGCAATGCATGTAATGAGAATCCAGATATGTTCAATCGTGTCCTAGCATTTAGTAATCCACAAGAGTAATGGCTGAGAGTATTAACACTGCTATAATAGAAAGACTTGAGAAAGTCGTTAATACTCTTCAAGACAACTCAGTCAAGATGGGACAGTTGCTTGCTGTTCATAATGAGAAACTAGATAAGCAAGATCGTATAGACGCTGTTCTATTTGAGAAAGTAGATAGTCTTCATAGAGAAGTAAACCGTAAGGCAGAGGAGATAAAGAAGGGTTGTGAAAGAGATATACGCAAAATTGATGATCGTCTACGTCTCATGGAGAAGAAGATGTGGACTATTTTTGGTGGTCTTACTGTTATATCTGTCTGCGTGTCTCCACTCGGACAAAAAGTAATTAAGCAGTTGACAGGAAATGATAAGAGTGTTATGATAAGGTCTGAGTTAGTCGCGTATGAATTACATAGAAAGCAAATACGTGAACCTTCTCAGTGGAAGACTGGATAAATTTGTTCGTAAGAAGGATGGGTTGTGGAATTTTAGATGTCCTTATTGTGGTGATTCAAAGAAGTACAAGAACAAGGCACGAGGATATTTCATCAGAGTAAAAACTGATTTGGTATACAAGTGTCACAATTGTGGTGTGGGTAGATCCTTTTCCAATTTTCTTAAGGAACAGGCAGTTGACCTACATGATGAGTACATCATGGAACGCTATAAGGAGGGTCTCACTGGGAAAGGTAGATACGTTAAAAGTCCAGAGTCTTTATTTACTGTTAAGAAGCCGAAAACAATTAAAATTCCTGACGGTTTACAGACCATTGCGAGTCTAAATAAAGAACATCCCGCTAAAGATTATATTTTAAAACGTGGCATCCCAGAAAAGTATCACACTGAATTATATTATGTTGAAAAGTTTCAAGCATGGGTTAACACACAGAAGTATACATATTCAAATGAGTCTCTAAAATACGACCACCCTCGTGTCATCATACCGTTGATAGAGGGTGGTTCTTGGTTTGGATTTCAAGGTAGATCTTTGGATCCTCAAGACAAGATGAGATATGTTACTGTCATACTAGATGATGAGAAGAAAAAGATCTATGGTTTAAATCACTGTTCCTTTGATGAAACATTATTTGTTACAGAAGGTCCTATAGATTCTTTGTTCTTAAAAAACTCTATCGCTATGGTAGGAGCAGACGTTGACTGGACATTTGCTGAGGAAAAGAACGTGGTGTTCATCTATGATAATGAACCACGTAACGAGCAGATTGTGAGACGTATGCAAATGGTAATAGATAGAGGACTTAGATTGGTCATTTGGCCACAGAAAGTTCAGCAAAAGGACATAAACGATATGGTATCAGCTGGACATAACGTTCAAAGTATAGTAGAATCATACACTACTAGCGGATTACAAGCACAATTAGCATTAAACGATTGGAAACGAGTACTATGACATTCTCCACCGACATAAAGGTTGTAAAAAGAAACAAGAAGGTTGAACAGATCAACCTTGAAAAGGTACACAAAATGGTGGAGCATGCCTGTGAAGGTCTTGCAGGTGTGTCTGAGAGTCAGATTGAAATGAACGCTAACATACAATGGTATGATGGTATTAAAACAACTGACATTCAGGAAATTCTTATAAGATCTGCTAATGATTTGATCTCATTAGATAACCCTAACTATCAATTTGTAGCAGCAAGACTACTATTGTTTGCACTCCGTAAGAGTGTCTATGGATGTCACCCTGATGACCGTCCTCCTATAGTAGAACATCTTGAAGGTGGTGTTGAGTTAGGAATATATGACGAGACATTACCATCTGCATACAGCGATGAAGAATGGGAAGAGATTGACTCATACATAGATCATGATCGTGATTTCCTGTTCACTTATGCAGGACTCAGACAGGTCGTAGATAAATATCTAGTACAGGATCGCAGTAGCAACACAGTATACGAGACACCTCAGTATATGTACATGCTTATTGCTGCAACACTCTTCAAAAATTATCCAGCAGATACTAAAATAGATTATGTCAGAAGATACTACAACGCAATCAGCAAGCACAAACTCAACATCCCAACACCAGTCATGGCAGGGGTCAGAACACCCATTCGTCAATTTGCATCTTGTGTTCTGGTTGATGTTGATGACACCCTCAATAGTATCTTTAGTTCTGATATGGCTATTGGCAAATACGTCGCACAACGTGCTGGTATCGGTATTAACGCGGGAAGAATCAGAGGGATCAATTCTAAGATCCGTGGAGGAGAAGTTCAACACACAGGTGTTGTCCCCTTCCTTAAAAAGTTTGAATCAACTGTCAGATGCTGCACTCAAAATGGCATCCGAGGCGGTTCAGCGACAGTCCACTTTCCTATCTGGCATCAAGAAATTCAAGACATCATTGTTCTCAAAAACAACAAAGGAACAGAAGACAACCGAGTAAGAAAGCTTGACTACTCTATTCAAATATCAAAGTTGTTCTATGAAAGATTTATCAAAGGTGGTTCTATTAGTCTTTTCAGTCCTCATGATTGTCCTGGGTTGTATGACTCTTTCGGTACTGAACGTTTTGACGAACTCTATACCAGATACGAAGGAGATGAAACCATCTCTAGACACACCGTTGATGCCCAAGAATTAATACTTGACCTCTTGAAAGAAAGAGCAGAGACAGGTCGTATATACATCATGAACATTGATCATTGTAATAGTCATAGTTCATTCCTAGACAAGGTGAACATGAGTAACCTATGTCAAGAGATCACTCTACCTACCACACCTATTAACCACATAGATTCTAGTGATGGTGAGATAGCATTGTGTATTCTATCTGCTATCAACGTAGGTAAGTTGAATAGACTACAGGACATGGAAGAACTATGTGATCTCTCTGTCCGTGCATTAGATGAACTCATTGACTATCAAGAGTATCCAGTTGAAGCAGCAAAGGTTTCAACATTAGCAAGACGTTCTCTTGGTATAGGTTACATAGGTCTAGCACACTATCTTGCTAAGAACAAAGTCAAGTATGAAGACCCTGCTGCATGGAGTTTAGTACATGATCTAACAGAATCATTCCAGTACTACCTACTCAAAGCATCTAATGAGGTAGCAAAAGAGAAGGGAGCATGTGACTATTTTAACAGAACTAAATACTCTCACGGTGTTCTACCAATTGATTCATATAAGAAAGAGGTAGACGAATTAGTTCCAAATAATTTAAAGCATGATTGGGAATCTCTTAGATCATCTATCATATCCAACGGTTTACGGCACTCAACATTGTCCGCACAAATGCCTTCGGAGAGCAGTTCCATTGTGTCAAACGCAACAAATGGAATTGAACCACCTAGAGACTACCTGTCCGTTAAAAAATCAAAGAAAGGACCTCTTAAGCAAATTGTTCCCGCCTATGGTCATCTAAAGAATGACTATACATTACTATGGAACATGCCTAGCAATGCAGGTTATATTAATATTGTAGCAGTGATGCAGAAGTTCTTTGATCAAGCGATCAGTGGTAACTGGAGTTATAATCCAGAGAACTATCCAGACTCTGAAGTTCCTGTTAGTGTAATGGCACAGGATCTTCTTACGTCTTATAAGTATGGATGGAAGACTTCTTATTATCAGAATACATATGATGCTAAGAAAGATGTAGATGAACCAGCACATCCTATTGGTTGGAAGGATGACGTAGCTGTTAACAACCTAATCAACGAAATACTAACTACCGAGGAGGAGATTTGTGACAGCTGTGCAGTCTGAACCAACTGGTATGACAGTGTTCAATACGAACAAGGTCAATACTAAGAAGCAACCAATGTTTTTTGGTGCTCCATTAGGAGTACAGAGATACGATACATACAAGTATCCTACCTTTGACCGATTGACTCAACAACAGTTGGGTTATTTCTGGAGACCTGAAGAGGTATCACTTCAGAAAGATCGTTCAGACTATGCACAACTAACAGATCAACAGAAGCATATCTTTACTTCTAATCTGAAGTACCAGATCATGTTAGATAGTGTACAAGGTAGAGCACCAGGTATGGCATTCCTTCCTTACTGTTCTTTACCAGAACTTGAATCTTGTATGGAAGTGTGGTCATTCATGGAGATGATTCATAGTAGATCTTATACTTACATAATTAAGAACGTTTATTCAGATCCATCAGAGGTATTTGATCAGATCTTAGATGATGATAAGATATTATCTAGAGCATCATCCGTTACTAAATCTTATGATGACTTTATAAACTATGCTCAGTCATGGGGTCAAGGTAACTTATGGAAACAAGATTCTAAAGGATCCCCATCAGCAGTATGGACATTGAAGGATCTAAAACGTACACTTTATAGAGCAGTCGCTAATGTTAACATCCTTGAAGGTATTCGTTTTTACGTGTCTTTTGCTTGCAGTTTCGCTTTCGGTGAGCTCAAGCTTATGGAAGGGTCTGCAAAAATCCTTTCCCTCATTTCCAGAGACGAATCACAGCACTTGGTTCTTACACAACAGATTTTAAAGAACTGGTCTCAAGGTGATGACCCTGATATGTTAGAAGTTATTGAGGAAGAGAAGGAAACTGTTATTCAAATGTTTAAGGATGCAGTAGATGAAGAGAAAGCATGGGCAGACTATCTGTTTCAAGATGGTAGTATGATAGGATTAAATGAGAGACTACTAGGACAGTATGTTGAATGGATTGCTAATAGAAGAATGAAAGCAATTGGTTTTGAACCTATCTATGATGTGCCTTTGAGAAATAACCCACTCCCTTGGACTGAGCATTGGCTCAACTCCAAAGGTCAACAGAATGCTCCACAAGAAACAGAGATAGAATCTTATGTTGTAGGTGGCATCAAGCAGGATGTTAAAAAAGATACTTTCGCAGACTTCTCATTATGATTTCAGTTTTTGAATTACAACTCGCAAGAGATTTTCTATTCGGTTCATGTCCACCAGTATATACTTTACCTGGTACATGGACTAAGTGTAATGCACTTATACCACACTACAATGCCAATCCAAACATCACGTTTGGTATATCAGTTGCAGTAATCACAATATTACTAGCAGGTTTTGGAGTGTACAAAGCATTCTTTAACAACAAAGAACTAGCAGACCCTTGGGATGATCACGACGATTGATTATGGACATTCGTGATGGTCTTATTACTATCAAAAATTTTGTTAGTAAAGAAGAAGGTGAGAAATTATCAAAGTATATACTTGAATACGAAAGCACTATCAAGTCATTAGGTCCTGATATATACGGTGGTACTTCTGATGACTCTCTAACAGGAAGATTTAATGTGTTTAACTATCTGGAACATGAACCAGGTGAAATATTAAATCCAAAACTGAAAGATATGTTTGGAGAATGTTTAGTTCAGTGTTGGGCAAACACATTTAGAAAGGGTGAGGGTATAGAACCTCATAAGCACAGTAATAAATTTAGATCTGGAATGGTATGTGCAAATTTATTTCTATCAGGAGTCAACAATGGTACTTGGTATGAAGCAGAAGGAGATATACATAATGAGATTGGAACTCTAGTTATATTTCCTAATGATTATGTACATGGTGTAAAACCAAATACTTCAGATGCTATTAGAATTAGTATGGCATTTGATATTTACACCCTACCTAAAGCAAACACTTATCATTTAAAGTAATGGATTTTATTACAGAGTATGCAGTAGAGGATGAAGTCTGTGATGGACTTATGACTTTATATAAAGAAGTTGAAGCATCAGGTAAAGGTTGCCAAAAAGGTACTGTAGGATCTCATAATCAAGTAGATGAATCCTACAAGAAGTGTACTGATTTATTCTTTAATGATATTCCTAAATCAGGTGTTGAGTATCACCCTAGATTTAAAGACATTGAATACTTAAATCATTTAAAAGAAAGTTCTGAAGATTATAGTAAGAAGTATCTGTATGGTAGAGAGATAGTATTTCATAGTCATCCTAAGTTTCAATACTATAAACCTGGCGAAGCATTTTATGTTGAACACTTTGATGCTTCAGGTCCTGAACAAGGTAGAGTAGTTGCTTGGATTACCTATCTAAATACTCTTACTGATGGAGGTGGTACATATTTTACCTACCAAAATCATACTGTTGAACCTAGAAAAGGTAAGACAGTCTTCTTTCCCGCAGGTTATACTCACGCACATAGAGGTGTAGTATCACCTACTCAAGAAAAATTTATCGTAACTGGATGGTTCGCATGGAACATGAAATAAACCCCTCACAAGACAAACCTTTAACAGAAGAATACCAAAGAAAGGCAGAAGAACGTTATGAACAACTCCTATCCGAGTATGATACCTCAGAAACTGAGTCAGCTGGACTCCATTTTCTCTGGGAGCAAGGAAAAAAGTCTCAAAATGTTACTAAAGATACACAAAAACTTGATAAATAGATGTGGGTATGCTAACATACCTATGTCGTTCAACCTCATTAGAGGTCGCAAGTAAGCCGACTCGGAACGGAGCGTTCATCCCATGATACCACTGCTACTAGCAACTGCTTTAGTCTGTGCCGATATATCAGAAATGGTAGATCGTGTTAATGCAAAACAAGACCTTACCCTTCGTGAGAAGGAAGAGATCATTGCAATATATCAGATTCATTTAGTAGAGGCAACAGGACTGGTATGCGACTGGGACGCAAAAGCCGACTGAAGGAACGGATGTAAAAATCCAATTACTTTAGGAGAAAACCAAATGGCACAAGTCACATATCGCGGTGTTAAATATGACACTACCGACAAGTCAAAGAAAGACTTGAAAGAAAACGTACAGCAACTACACTATCGTGGGTTAAACCATGACAAGAAAGTTACAGTTTGTGCGTAAACCTACATACTTGTATTTGTTAACACACCCTTTACAGGGTGTGTTTTTTTATGCTACAATAAATAATGAAAGTATGAAGGAAAGTCATGAAACTTTTTCTGGACTGTTCTGAAGTCCCACAAATTAAGGAGATTTACAATACTGGATTGATTGATGGTGTTACTACCAATCCTACATTGATGGCAAAGTCAGGTAGAAATCCAGTTGATGTGTACAAAGAATTGTCTGAAATTTTTCCTTGGAATTCTTCTATTTCTGCTGAAGTAGTTGGAGATACTTCGGAAGAGATGTTACAGATGGCAGCAGAGTACTTGGACATAGGTCCGAACATTACTATCAAAGTACCTTGTACACCACAAGGTCTTATTGCATGTCATGAACTCAATAAAGATGAGATCCCTGTCAACGTCACGTTGATCTTTTCTACCGCACAAGCAATCCTTGCTTCAAAAGCAGGTGCTACATATGTTAGTCCGTTTGTTGGTAGAGTAAATGATCAGCACTATAATGGTATACAATTAGTGGAGGAAATTGCAGATGTCTTTGCAACTCACAAATCCGAGACTCAAGTTTTGGCAGCGTCTATTCGTGAACCTGCCCAAGTATCCTCTTGCTTCCGAGTGGGTGCTGATATATGCACTATCCCTTTAAAAGTATTTCATGGGATGTACAATCATATTCTAACTGACCATGGATTGATGCTCTTTGATAGAGATTGGAAATCCGTTCAAGAGAATCTGATAAAACCATGAATGGTCGCATCAACAAGGTGCACATGACATCCCGCTTAATGAAAATTAAGAAAGGTATAGCGGAAAAATATTGGTATCCCGAATGGGATGACAAAGAACGATGGGCAGCACAACAAGCATTGAATGCAGCCCTAGATATATTAGATGAGTATTATCAGTAATTATGTTACACATGAGAGAACAACTACTACGAGCAGTCTTAGCACATGCTCAAGGTGAAATAGAAAAGCACAAGGTAAATGTTAATGTTTACTTAGAACATCCAGTAGGTATTGGAGAGCATTCAGACATTACTGAAGCAATCCAAGGTGAACTGGATAAGATCGCTAGATATCAAGATCAGATTGAAGTGGTCAACAAATACTTCCGTGCTTCTAGTGCTTAAAGAATGTCAAGCATGTCAATCTAGATGGTTAGATGGACAACTATACTGGTCTACTGGTAAGGTAGGTTGTCCACATGACTTAGCAGGATTGTTATGTAATGATATAGATTCCGAACACTGTATCAATCCGTGTAAGGGTTCTGACAGTGGACAGACATGGGCAATGAGGAGAGAATATATAGAAGGTACAAAAGATTTTTGGGACTACGACTAATGTGGAATTTCAATTTAAAAAAATCATTTGACAAAGTAGTTGCATGGGATAGAACTCTTGCAAGAAAATTTCAAGATAAGTTTAACTTAACTGACTACCAAATGTTATGTGTTGCATTTGCTAAAGGATTTATTATAGGAGCAATTCTATTGTGAAACAACAGAAGATCACTTATCGTATCCGTCAGGATGGTGTAGTATATGAAACAACTGAGGGTACAGAAGGTAATGAATGTGAAAGGTTGACTCAAGACATTGAGAAGGCACTAGGTACATTGTCTGATCGTATACATAAACCAGAGTATTATAAATCACAACAAACTAGTACAAATGTCACACTTCAGCACGATCAAAACCAAACTTAAAGATAGAAAAGCATTGCTTCAAGCGTTGATGATCATGGGACATGGAGTTTTTGTGGATGAAATATTAGAGAACCCTCATGACCATGAGCATAAGCAATGGAAGGTTGATATTGCTATAGGAAAAGACTTTGGATTTAAGAAAAACAAAGAAGGAGTATATGAATTGGTTGCTGATGTTGAAACATGGAATCAAGATGTACCCATAGAAAGATTCATAGATAAAGTGTCTCAACAATATGCTGTTGAGGTTATCTCTAGGGAAACTAAGAAAGCAGGTTGGGATGAGGAGTCACTTGAAGTAAATGACAAACAAGAAATAGAGCTTGTCGTTTCACGTTGGGTGTGATATAATATTAGATACATCATATATAATCATGACTAAGTTGACAAAAAAGGAGAGACACCAAGTTAAATCTAGGTGGTACTATCTCTTTTGGGGTGCAGCTACTGTTTCTGTATTTGCAGGTCAGATGTATGTTGGATCTGGATATCGTCAGATGTCTAGAGCATTCAATAGACTATTAGATACTACGATAGAAGTTTTACAACCCACACCTAGAATAAGAGGATACTATGCACCTATAGTTCCCCCACCACCAGAAAATTATTATGAAGATGATATGGTTCTAAGAGAACCTGCTGAGTTGTGGGGAACGGGTCCGAGTGAGTATTAAAAAACCACCCCAGATGAGGTGGTTTTGAATTATTAACTTGTATTCATTTGACTACTGGAGTAAGATTTCCTTACATATACGTTTGCATGAACTCTGATCTGTCTCGCATTCTATCAAGCATTCGTAGTAATCGTCTAGTTTTTGATCTTCCGTGAGATCCATATGATTCCACTCCGCTAGATTATTTTGTGAGACTATGTTATGCATACTTAACCTCCTAACTGTGGACAATCATAATATAGAAGTTTGGGTGCATCTTGTTTCCCCTAATTCTACCATTATTTAGACAAACTGTGTCAGTATTCGCTGATACATTTAACAAAAATTTATGCCTATTTAACCATGAGTGTTAAAGATTTTTCTAAGCAAATCAAAGCAGGGACTAAGAAGTCACACACTGCTGCCGAGAACACATCGTTCGTTGCTTCATTCCTCCGAGGTGTAGTTAGCAAAGAGAATTATAGAAAGTTGATTGCCAACTTCTACTTTGTTTATCATGCTATGGAGACAGAAGTGGATAGACTTAAAGACGATACGAACGTAGGTCCGATAAGACTCAATGGATTAGCGAGACATGATGCTCTTGCTAAAGATTGTGAGTATTTCTATGGTGAGAATTGGAGAGATGAGATCTATCCTAGTGAGGCAACCAAACAATACATCAATAGAATCAAGGAAGTAGCACATGAGAATCCTAAACTATTAGTTGGACATCATTACACACGTTACCTAGGTGACCTATCAGGTGGACAGATTCTTAAGAACATTGCTAAGAATGCTTTGAACCTTGATGATGGTGGACTAGATTTCTATGAGTTCCCTGATATAGATGACAAGAAACACTTTAAAGATTGTTATCGTAATGTACTGGACACTTGTTTAGAGATTGATCAATCAGATGCTAATGCTATTATAGTAGAAGCAAACTATGCTTTCCGTTTAAACATGTATATGTTTGAAGAGTTAGAGGGTAATGCTACTAAAGGTTTCTTGAAGATGTTAGGTGGTGCAATTCAATCACGTATAGCATACTTCTTACAAACTGCGGGGATTGGATTCTAATGCATGGTAATCTAGAACCAGAGAACAAGGTCTTCAATGACCTAACTCCAGAAGCAGCAAAAGTTATTGTTGAACAAGATCCTATCAAAGTACATATTGATGCTTTAGGATCTTTGATTGAAAGACAGGGTGGACACGTTGATTATGTGACATGTTCCAATTCATCTGGAAAACAATCTAAGAAAATTATTATTGAGTATGACGTATGCAACAAGCACGACTAAAAGAAATTATCAAGACACTTAAAGATGTCTTAGTTGAACTAGAATCCGAGGTCTATTCTGACCCTTCTAAATATTTAGAAGGACCTAATAGAATGATCGGTGATGACAACGACGGAGAATACTAGTGAAGATCTTAGGATGGCAACCCCCACAGAGACCAAGGTGGGTGAAGGAGATTATGAAAATCCCTGGTACTACAAAGGTACAGCTTTCACTTCTAATGATATTGGCGACTTCTTCGGTTTTGTCTACAGGATTACAAATATCCAGACAGGGAAACAATACATCGGACGAAAGTATTTTACACAGCGTAGAAAGCCTAGAGGTGGGAAACGAAAAGTTACGAGTGAGAGTGACTGGAAAAAATACTACGGAAGTTCTGATGAACTTAAAACCGATGTTAAAGCACTGGGCAAGCACCTCTTCAAACGTGAAATAATTAGCCTACATAGTACACTGGGTCAAGTCAATTATGAAGAGACCCGACAGTTGTTTATTAACAACGTATTAACTGAGGCAACAGGTGATGGACAACCAGCGTTCTATAACTCAAACATCCTTGGAAGGTATATGCGAAAAGATTACTTCAAGGGTTGACAACCCCGATAGTGAATGCTATACTGTGGAAACTTACGAGTATCCTATGGCCTCTGAAGACTTCCCTATGGACATGATCCATAATGCACTCTCATCGTACGTTGATGAACTTCATGAGACTATCTCTCGTGGAGAAAACTGCGACCTCTTAGTAAAACGAATTAACGAACTTAAATCCCATGACATGCAAACTATACAGTAAAGCAGAAACTGCTGCTAGAGATGCGGTTATCCAAGCACTCCATGATAATGTAGACCAAGCAACCCTAGGTAAACTATGGGATGCATACTTAGGTTTGCGTGATGTTTCAGAGAATCATACTCATGAAGATGATATTACAATTACAACTCCAGATAATACTGGTGAGACTTTTGTAACCTTTGGAGAGACCAACATCGGAGACATCAACTTAGACTTCACCCCAGAAGATAACTTAAAAGATGTTCTTACATTTAATACAGGAGAGAGTGGTACAGGTACTTTCAATGTAGAAACTGGTGTATATACAACAGACGAAGAGACTGTATAAATAATTCGTCTTTGCCAATAGACCTTAATCTAGATGGTTGTAGCGCGAAAGCAACAATATCAGAAAAAGGTTAACAATCTGGGGAGCATCGCTCCCCTTTTTATTATGACAGAAAATTTTATTAGATCATACGATAACGTATTACCAAAAGAATTAGTAGAGAATCTAATTCAAATGGCAGGGCAATCTGTTACTTGGCAGAGTCGTTCGGATAAGTTCAGACAAGACATGCAGATAGCATTAGATCCTTTTTGGCCACAGATTGCCATGGATGTTAATAACTATCTACTTAATAATATGTTCACTCATTACCTAGATGACTTTCCATATCTACAGGGTCAAGGTGAGGATTGGTGGAGTGGATCTGTAATATTACAAAAGACAGAACCGTTACAAGGTTATCATGCTTTCCATTGTGAAGACATTGCATGGGGAAATAGAAAAAGAGTTCTTGCATGGATGGTATATCTTAATGACGTTGAAGAAGGTGGAGATACAGAATGGTTATATCAACAGAAGAAAGTTCAACCAAAAGCAAACATGGGACTGTTGTGGCCTGGTTCTTTCACTCATCTACACAGAGGGAACCCTCCTATTAGTGGAACCAAGTATGTATTGACAGGATGGTACGCAAGCATGGTTAATATGAATAGATTTAATGTGAATCATAAGAACTCCTAATGTGAAATCTTAAGATTTGGTAGTAATTTCCGCATTTTAGGGGTTTACAAAACTTAATCTTTGCTATATAATATTGTTACAGTTCTTTACAAAACTTAAATGACTACAATTACAGAATCAGGTGGAAGACAAAACATGTATGCCACCGAACCACAGATGTCATACGTGCAGGACTATGAGGGATACGGTAAAACTGCCGAGAAACTCAATGGTAGACTAGCAATGCTTGGTCTAGTAACAGGATTCATATCCTATATTGCCACTGGCAACTTCTTTTTCTTTAATATCTTAGGATTTTAAAGCACCCGCACTATTACCGTGACAGAAATGTCACACATTTATTTACAAATTAATTCAACAGGACAAAAACCATGACTCCAGAAGCAGAAAAGTTTAACGGTTGGTGTGCAATGCTAGGTTTCGTAGCCGCAGTAGGAGCATACATCACAACAGGTCAAATCATTCCAGGTATATTCTAATGACACCATCAACAAAGAAAACAATCCAAGTGGAAAAGGAAAAGTTATTTGCTGAAAAACTCAATGGTAGATTCGCAATGCTAGGAATCA